>OHBM01000203.1_pt1 | contig 48024 bp, 49 predicted proteins | sample 1577251 | NCBI WGS metagenome assembly OHBM01 (sample SAMEA3541557, study PRJEB24748) | human gut metagenome | biome: human gut; feature: human-associated habitat; material: faeces | place: China | collected 2012 | reverse complement strand
CAATACCACCCCAGTGCCCTTGAAAAATAGCTTTTTAAGCTATTTTTCGCTTACAGGGTGTTTTTCCGCCGCGCATGTCAGCGGAAAAACGGAGATGCGGCGCGAACGCCGCAAAAATAGATTTTTTGGTTTATCAACAAACTAAAATCCTGTCGAAAGGCGGGATTTTTTAAATATATGTCGGTGAATGTCGGTTTTTTGATTATATATAATACTCTTGAAAATTCAAGATTAAAGGAGTATTATACATATGAGCTTTTTATCCGATTTATTTACTGCGGGGCTGAGGGGCGAAAAAGCGCCGGATGAACCGCGGTGGAAAAAATGGGTGCACCGAAATTTAAGCACAAGCCATTGTGAGGAGTGCCTGAAGTTAGACGGCTGCTGGTTTTTGAAAGAGAAAACGCCGAGGTGGCCGCACCACAGGTTTTGCCACTGTATTTTAGAGGATTTGCCGTATAACGAGGTATTAACAAAAGCCACTGCGGAAAGTGCTTATGCCAAGTTTGACCCGTATCTATTTGATCCGGAAAACTTTTATAAACATGGAAAAGCAGAAATGTTGGAAAGTTGGGGATATTCTATCACTGATGCTAAGTATTTGAGAGATGAAACTGAAAGGCAAGGCTTACAAAAGTATATAGACGGAGATTACCAAATTGGTTTATTGAACGAACATGGTCAAAGGATAAGTATTCGTGTTGAAGTACCAAGAAAAAATGGCGAAGGAACAGTTTCGTTTATTACGGGTTGGATGGTAAAGCCAAATGGTCATATACATTTAAATACACCATATGGAGGTAAATAGCAATGAAATATCTTGATTGCGTGGAAATAATCGTTGAAAAAGAAAAGTACGCCAAGGAAGGCGTACATAAGGGTATGCAAGGCGTTATTTGGTTAGAAGAAAGCATAAACGGCGAATGGGACGTTTACTTTCCCGGGTACGGCGAAAACCCCGATATTGCCGAAATTTCCGTAAAGGAAAGCGATATGGCGCTGCTGCCAAACGGAATGGACGCGCGCATAAACGAGAGCATAAAAGCTCAATTTGATAAATAAAAATATTATTTCAGCTCAATTATTGCGGCAAGATTTCCGCGCCGCCCGCGAGACGCTCGGTGAGAATGTAATTCGGTGCTGTTGCAGCAAGTGCAAATATCCGAAGCGTCAATATTTTCGGGTGCAATGCCCGAATGAAGCAATATAAGCCTATTAGCCGCTGCAAGGTCAAGCATATATTTGCCGTTTTCCTTTTTTATTGCTATATCCGCAATGTCAATATAAGGAATTTCCCTAAAAGCGTTTATAACTATATCGTCTACCTCATAGCAGCACTGACCGATACACGGTCCTATTCCGGCAATTATATTCTCCGGTCGGCAGCCGAATTCCTCAATCATTTTGCGCACCGTTACCGCGCCTATTTGCTTTACCGTACCGCGCCACCCGGAATGTGAGGTTGCAATTACCCGTTTTACAGGGTCGCAGAATAAAAGGGGTGTGCAGTCGGCATACTGCGTTACAAGCGCCACGCCGGGACGGTTGGTTATCAGCCCGTCAACATCGGTAAAGGAATCCTTAAAAATACCGGTGCCGCAGTCACTCTCGGTTACCGTGCGCACGTTGCTTGTATGGGTCTGGCGGCTGAGCACAAGGTCGTTAATATCAATGCCTGCCGCGCCACAGAGTATTTCATAGTTTTTCAGCACGTTTTCACGGCTGTCGCCTCTGTTAAAGCTGAGGTTCATACTGCCGTAATCGCCGCTGCTTACACCGCCTATGCGCGTTGAAAAGATATGCTTTACGGCATTGCAGGCAGTAAGCCGCGGGAATTGAATGTATGTCAGACCGTCTTTAGTTATAATATCGAGAGTTTTGCTCACCATTTAAAAATCAACCTATCTGTTCAAGTAATGTCTGTGAATTGCGTATAAACCCGCTTGCATACTCCGTTCCGATTTTTTTTGCAATAACCTCAAGCGCCTGCTTCATCATAGGGGGGCGTTTATCGGGCGAATGGGCGTCTGTTCCTATAAAGCTTACAAGCTGGTTTTTTATAAGCTTTTCCGCAATTTTTGAGTAGCCCTGAGAAAACAGTGAGGATGCGTTGACCTGGGCTAATATTCCGTTTTCTGAAATAAATTTGAGCAGCTTTTTATACCCGTAAAATTTATAATATCTTTCTAAATGAGCGATTATCGGAGTTATACCGAGGTTGCCGCGCAGCTCGTTTATATCATCGAAAAGCTCGCTGCCGATGCTGTTATCCGAAAGCTCAAGGAGCAGATAATTTGAATTGTTAAGGCAAAAATTAAATACAGAGTCGCTTTTACCTATATATCTGTAATACAGCACCTCGCTGCCTATATATATTCGCGGCATATCAGCGCCTTTAATTGCTTCGGTAAGAATATTATATGCGGCGCTGATTTTTTTTTGATAATTTTCAAGATTTTCTGACATAGCGTAAAAATGCGGTGTTGCTATAACATCGGTAATGCCCTGACTTTTCATCATACGAAGAAGCTCCAGCGATTCTTCGGTGTTTTTTGCCCCGTCGTCAACACCGGGGAGTATATGGGAATGTATATCAAGAAGAATTTGTATCACATCCTGTAAAATATGCGGGAGCCAAAGGTCTCCCGCATTTAAAATCAATAGCTGTATTTCCCGTTGTAGGAGCGGTAATACTTTTTATAATAGCGCTTTGTTCCGTAATCCGACCCGTTGAGTATTAGACCCAAAATGTCAATATCAAGCACCTCGGCGCTTGATAAGGCACGGCGCAGATTTTCGTGCGTGGTTACGCCTGCACGGATTATAAGCACCATACCGTCCGCCTTTTGACCCATAACCAAAGCGTCTGACAAAACGTTTATGGGCGGTGCGTCAAGAATTATGCAATCGTACTTTTCACGGAAAAGCTTTAAAAGCTCATCAAATTCCGGGGTCGAAAACATTTCGGTCGCATTTTGCGGCAAATCGCCTGTGGTTATAATATCAAGTGATGAATTGTAATGCTTTATGGCGTTATCAGGCTCGGCAGTGCCGGCTATAAGCTCCATAAGCCCTACAGAATTATCAAGCTTTAATTTGTGGTGAACACTGGGTCTGTGAGCGTCAGCGTCAATAAGCAAAACCTTTTTGTTAAGCTGAGAAAGCGAAATTGCCGTGTTTATAGAGGTTGTGGACTTACCCTCTGAGGCATTCGGGCTGGAAATAACGATTACCTTTTTTCCGTCCTTTTCAAGCAGGGAAATAAGGTTTGTTCTTATACTTTTATAAGCCTCGGCAACGGCGAACGGCACCTTTTTTTGCGTAGCCGCCTCGTTAGCCGCGGCATTTACAGAAGCATCAGCGGCAACAGTTTTATTTGGCATTGGTTTGTCCGTCCTTCCTGGAATATCCGTATTTATTATAACCGTACTTATGGTAGCCCTTTGATTTTGCGTTTGAGAAGTCCGGTATATTGCCTATAAGCATTATTTTGTAATTGTTTGTAATATCATCCTCATTCTTTATAGTAGTATTTGTAAGGGAGATGATATAAACAACGGCAAAGCTTATAAGTCCGCCCGCAAGCGCCGCGATAATGGTTGTTATAACAGTACGCGGATATGTACGGTCGGCATTTTCGGCATTTGTTGTAATTGCGGCGGTTGAATTGGGAATGAATTTTAAAATATAATCGGGAGCAAGCTCTAAAAATTTATTGGTTAAGGTTTTTGCCTCCTCGGGTGTTGAGGCGGTAAAGCTTATATCAATAAATAAAGTGTCTGTTGTGCGCCTTTTTATTACAACATTATTTTTAAGCTCGGTATACAGATATTTGTTACCCGTATTATCGGCAAGCTCCTTATAAATATCGTTTGTTTTTAAAATGTCGGTTATTGTGTTTGCCAATTGAAGGGATGCGGCAATATCGGTATTGCTGACGGTTTTTGAATTACTGCTGACGGTATTGTTATCAGTAATAATTGCACCGTTTGTTACAAGCACAGAACCTGTTGCCGAATATTTCGGAACTGCCACAAACTGACAATAGGAAAAGGCAATTACGGCGCATATAAGCGCTGAGACAATTAAAACATATACATATTTAAGCGCGAGCCTTACTAAAGAAAATAAAGATATATTATTCACAAAATACCCCTTTCGTCATAAACAAGAATATTATACAACATTAAACCCCGAAAGGCAATAGTAAATTTTTAATATTTGCTGTTTTACAGACTTTTCCTTGAATACGCGGTGCTTGTGTGCTATAATTTTTTTGCAAATTTCAAAGCAGGTGACTCAAATGAACAACGAAAATGAAAAAATCATAGGTCTTTTAAGTAAAATAAATGCGGCGCAGAATGAAATGATAGCTGCAATTTCGCACCGCTCGGGACATACAGCAGAAGATACTGCCGCCCTTTTACAGCTTTTTGACGCGGGCAATACCGGCAGAATTTCCGCTGAGCTTATACCCGAAAGTCTGAAAAAGGAAAGTATGGTTGAAATAAAGGCGGATGGCTCCGCCGTGCTTACCGGCAAGGGAGCGATAGCGGCAAAGGCAATGAGTATAAGCCGCGAAAGGTTTTCCTCTCAGCTGCTTCAGGGCACTACGCCGGAGGAGCGCTTTGTGCTTATAAGCGTGCTTGAAAAGATGCTTAAAAACATTTAAATGCGCTCCAATTATTAACAATAATTTAATTTTTAAAATGCGGTATTGACTTTCCCTGATTTTCGATTATAATGTATAATGCAGTTAAAAAAAGACGGCAAAAAACGTCTTCTGAAAATAAGTTTGGAGGAATTTGATTATGAAAATTAAACCTTTGGCCGATAATGTCGTTATTAAGGCGACAGAAGCAGAGGAAACCACCAAAAGCGGCATAGTTTTAACATCCGCCGCTAAAGAAAAGCCGCAGGTTGCGGTTGTTGTAGCCGTAGGCCCCGGCGGCACGGTTGACGGTAAAGAAGTTAAAATGTCCGTTAAAGAGGGCGATAAGGTAATCGCCGCTAAATACTCGGGCACTGATATTAAGATTGACGGCGAGGAATACACAATTCTTCACCAGTCGGATATTTTGGCAATAGTTGAATAATCGGAGGTAAATTTATTATGGCTAAAAATATTATTTTCGGCGAGGACGCCAGAAAATCACTTCAGGCAGGCGTTGATAAATTGGCAGACGCCGTAAAGGTAACCTTAGGACCTAAGGGCAGAAATGTTGTTCTTGATAAGAAGTACGGCTCGCCCCTTATTACTAACGACGGCGTAACTATAGCAAAGGAAATAGAGCTTGACGATCCGTTTGAGAATATGGGCGCTCAGCTTGTAAAGGAAGTTTCCGTTAAAACGAACGACGCTGCGGGCGACGGCACTACCACCGCCACTGTTTTGGCACAGGCTCTTATTAAAGAGGGTATGAAGAACGTTGCCGCGGGCGCTAACCCGATGGTAGTTAAAAAGGGCATTAAGAGCGCGGTTGATACCGCTATTGATACGGTAGTAAAGAACTCCAAGAAGGTAAGCGGAAGCGATGATATTGCGCGCGTTGCCACCGTTTCCTCGGGCGACGAGGTTATAGGCAAACTTATTGCCGAGGCTATGAGCAAGGTTACGGCTGACGGTGTTATAACCGTTGAGGAATCAAAGACAGCCGAAACATACTCAGAGGTTGTTGAGGGTATGCAGTTCGACCGCGGATACATCACCCCCTATATGGTGACCGATTCCGATAAAATGGAGGCTGTGCTTGACGACGCGCTTATTCTTATAACCGATAAGAAGATTTCCAACATTCAGGAAATTCTGCCGCTGCTTGAGCAGATAGTACAGGCGGGCAAAAAGCTGCTTATAATTGCAGAGGATATTGAGGGCGAGGCTCTTTCAACCCTTATTGTAAACAAGCTGCGCGGCACATTTACCTGCGTTGCGGTTAAAGCCCCCGGCTTTGGCGACAGACGTAAGGAAATGCTGCGCGATATAGCTATTCTTACCGGCGGTGAAGTTATTTCCGAAGAACTCGGACTTGAGCTTAAAGACACCACCATGGAGCAGCTCGGTAAGGCGCGCCAGGTTAAGGTTACAAAGGAAAATACCATTATTGTTGACGGCGCGGGCGATTCTGCCGCTATTAAGGACAGAGTAGCCCAGATAAGAAACGAGCTTGCAGCCACAACCTCTGATTTTGACAGAGAAAAGCTTCAGGAAAGACTTGCTAAGCTTGCAGGCGGCGTAGCCGTTATTAAAGTAGGCGCTGCTACCGAAATTGAAATGAAGGATAAAAAGCTCCGCATTGAGGACGCTCTTTCAGCTACTAAGGCTGCCGTTGAGGAAGGCATTGTTGCGGGCGGCGGCGTAGCGCTTATTAACGCTATTCCGGCGGTTAAGGCACTGCTTGATACCGTTTCGGGCGATGAAAAGACAGGCGTTAATATAGTGCTTAAAGCGCTTGAGGCTCCTATTAAGCAGATTGCGTTTAACGCAGGTCTTGAAGGCTCTGTAATAATTGATAAGATTGTAAACAGCGGCAAGGTAAACTATGGCTTTGACGCTTACAATGAGAACTACACCGATATGATAGACGCCGGCATTGTTGACCCGACCAAGGTTACCCGCTCGGCTCTTGAAAATGCTGCGTCCGTTGCGGCAATGGTTCTTACAACCGAGAGCCTTGTTGCCGATAAGAAAGAGGACGCCGCCGCTGCGAATGCAGCCGCTGCTGCCGCCGCACAGGCGGGCGGAATGTATTGATTTTCCATTCTGCATTATTTTAGAATTATTTGCAATAAAAGGGGCTGCCGTGTTAAGGCAGCCCCCGAAAAAACAACCGGAATGTCGTTTTTTGGTTATCCGGTTGCTTTTTTATTTGTATAAAAAAGTCTGCGTATTCTTTTGAATACGCAGACTTTGTGTTGGCATCTACTTATCTTCCCGGGCAGCTTCCCGCCGAGTATTTTCAGCGCAAGCGAGCTTAACTTCCGTGTTCGGTATGGGAACGGGTGGACCCTCGCCGCAATCAACACCAACTATATACGCTGTTTTTTGACAGCTTAGTTATTTTATCACTTTTTGTTGCATTTGTCAACACTTTTTTTAAAAAAATTTTTATTTTTAAAATTGGGGCGCTCACGGGGGCTTTATATAAGGTAAAGCCCCGAATCAAGCACGGCAAACCGATAATCGGCAACCTTTACATATTGGCGTATGGGTTCTTCGAAATCCTCATATTCAAAAACACTGTAGGTATTGAGATTAACCTGTATGAGCTTTGATGAGCCTGCGTTGCTCACCATAATGTTATCCCCCTCAACAAAAAGCCCCTCGGGGCGGCTGAACGGGGATTTATTTCCGCCAATGCGCAGCTCCTCACGCATAGTAGAAAGGTTGTAGCGCAAAAGCACGTTGCACTCGGGAAAGCTCGCCCAAAGCGTGTTTTTATAAAGCGCAATATCCGCCGCCGCGCCGCCGCGGTATTTAAGCTCGCCCGACCAAAGCAGTGTGGCGTCGTTATCCAAAAGGGCTGCGCTGCCGTTATCCTCAAGCAGAAAAACCTTGCTGTTTGGCAGAACTATTGATTTTGCGGTGATATAATTGCCGCAAAACATAGCGGTGGCTTTATAATTATTGCCGAATTTGGTAAGCAGGTATATATTCCGCGCAACGTCGGTAAAATGCCCGTTTTCAAAGGAAATCATTTTATATGAGACAATGGTGTTTTCGTCAATAACGTCCTTGCAGTAGGAAAATATTATGCCGTCTGACAGCGGCAGCACATCAAACACCTTGCCCGAAAATATTTTTTTCATCTGTTTTCACTTCCGTTATAGCTTTATTTCGCCGACTTCGAGCATTTTTTGCGCGGCAAGCAGCACTCCCGCGTGCGCGCTGTGGAAATTAAGTCCGCCCTGCATCCAGGCGGCATAGGGCGGGCGCAGCGGCCCGTCTGCCGAAAGCTCTATTGAGGCGCCCATTGTAAACGCGCCTGCCGCCATTATAACCTTGTCGTCATAGCCCGGCATATCCCAAGGCTCGGGGGTTACAAAGGCGTCAACCGGGGCGCCGCTTTGCATACCGCGGCAAAAGGCAATAAGCCCCTCTGCCGTGCCGAGGGTCACGCACTGAATAATATCCCCGCGTTTATCGTCAGGCTCGGGAGTTACAGCAAAGCCCAAGGCTTTGAAAAGAGCGGATGCGAAAACGGCTGTCTTCATAGCCTCGCCCACAACGTGCGGGGCGGAAAAAAGCCCCATATATAACTCTCTGCCATGCCCGAGGGTAGCGCCCGCCTCGCGGCCCACGCCGGGGCAGGTAAGCCTGTAGGCGCATTTTTCTATAAGCTCGTGCCTGCCCGCAATATATCCGCCCGTGGGGGCAATTCCGCCTCCGGGGTTTTTAATAAGCGAGCCGGCAATAATATCCGCGCCAACCTCGCACGGCTCTTGCTTTTCGGTAAATTCGCCGTAGCAGTTATCCACCATTATAATGCTTTTGGGGGAAGTTTCGCGCACAATGTTGCACAACTCGCGGATTTTCTCTATTGTAAGGCTGGGTCTTGTGCTGTACCCGCGCGAGCGCTGAATGTACGCCATTTTGTAGGCATTTGCGGCAAGCTCCTTTTTTATTGCCGCTTTATCGGGCGTGCCGTCTGGCAGCAGCGCTATTTCGTGGTATTCAACCCCGAAATCGGCAAGGGAACCGTCTGTCTTTTCGTCAATTCCGAAAACGCCCGTAATGGTATCGTACGGTCTGCCCGTAAGCACCAAAACCTTATCGCCCGGGCGCAAAAGCCCGAAAAGCGCCACCGTTAAGGTGTGCGTGCCCGAAACGAAATTGTGGCGTATTAAAGAATCCTCCGCACCCATGGCGTCCGCCATAACGCGCTCTAAAATTTCGCGCCCGCGGTCGTTGTAGCCGTAGCCCGTAGAGCCTGCAAACGCCGATTCGGTCACGCCGTTTTTAATAAACGCCGAAAGCATTTTAAGCTGATTGTATTCGGTTATATCGTCTGTTTCTTTAAAGCGCGGGGAAATTTCCGCAAGTATTTTTTCATCCAGCTGCATTAAGCGCTCGTCTATATTAAAAAAATTGTTTATATTCACTTTCTCACCTTATAACCGGCTGTGTATAGCCTTTTAAATCCGTATTTTTCATAAAATCCCACAAGCGGCGGCTTGCAGCATAAAAGCATTTGCCGCCCGCTGTTTTTGCATATTATCGCTTTAAGCGCCTGCCCGCCCTTGCCTTTTTCAAGGCTTGCAAGCCCGCAAAGCAGGGCGTAATTTCCCGTATTAAAAGAAACCGCGGCGCATTTATTTTTAATTCCCCAAAGCGAGGCACCGCCCCTGTTCAGTCGGCGACAGAAATCAACCGCAAAGTGTGGGTAATCGGGCACATCTAACCCCGCGGCGGAAAAAACCTCGTAAATATCCTTGCTCGAAAGCCTGTCCCCCATATCGGAAAGCGGGGAAGTATCGGCACAGCGCGCCATTACCTCCACCGTTTCTGTAGGCTGTATTTCCAGTTTTTCAAACGTCACGCTATCGGTAAAAACCGTTTTGGGGTTAAGCATTTTAATAAACTCGGCAAGCTCCGCCGTATTCCCGCCGCCGTAAGAAACGGTCATATTGCCGTCAGATAATGAGATATACGTCTCCTCGCCTGTCTGCTGCCAAAAATAAACATCGGGGTCTTCTTTATAGCAATCAAAAAGGCACTTTATTCTTATATATTCCGCCGTTGGTTTTGAAACCTCAGGCAGAGCATTTACAAGCTTTATCATTCAATTTCGCCGCTGCAAATGCCTTTAAGCATATATTCCGCAAGCCGCAGCGCGTTTTCAATATCGCACTTATCCGCAACCGAGGCGGGTGAATGAATGTACCTGCACGGAACGGAAATAGCCAGCGTGCGCACTCCGCCGCGGCTTGTATGCACCGAGCCCGAGTTATTGCCGCCCGCAACCGCCGCCTTGGGCTGGCAGGTTATGCCGCTTTTAAGGGCGGCATTATAGTAGGCTTTATCGTAAACGGTGGCTCTGTCCATAAACGAAACGGCAGGACCGCCGCCTAAAACGCAAACACGTCTTGAAGGCTCGACGCCCGCAATATCCGCCGCAGTGGTGCCCTCAAGCACAATTGCCGCGTCGGGCGCTACGGTGTAAGCCGCCGCTTTCGCGCCGCGAAGACCTACTTCCTCCTGAACCGAGAAAACAGCGTAAAAATCATACTCCGCCTCTTTTAAAAGCATGGAAATAAGCACCGCGCAGCCGATTCTGTCATCAAGCGCCTTTGTTTTTATTTTATCGCCCGCGTCGGTATATTCCCCGCAAATCACGGCGCGGTCGCCGGGGGAAACAAGTTTAAGAGCATCTTCTTTAGAGGAAGCGCCTATGTCGATATAAAGCGTGTGCGGGTCGGGCAGCTTTTTGCGCTCGTCGGCGGAAATCAAGTGTATAGGCTTGCCCGAGATAACGCCGTTTATGCCGTTTACCTTAACGCGGCGGAACATAAGCACCGAGGTATCAATTCCGCCCACGGCGGAAAATTTCAGAAAACCGTCGTCCGTAATATATGTTATTATTAAGCCTACCTCGTCCATATGCGCGTCAAGCATAACCTTTTTAGCGGGCGTTTTTTTGCCCTTTTTAAAGGCTATAATGCTGCCGAGCGGGTCGATTTTGTATTCGCAGTGATTTTCTATTTTACCTATAATATAGTCTCTTACCGCCGCTTCGTCACCCGAAACAGCGCAGAGAGTGCATAGCTCCTTTAAAATTTCAAGCATTTAAAAGCCCTCCCGACAAAATGTATTTTGCGAGCAGCTCAGCAGAGCTTTCAATGTCCGCAAGGCTTATTGTTTCAACCTCTGTGTGCATATTGCGCAGCGGAATTGAAACGGTGCAGGTCTTAGCGCCGCTTTCGGCTACCGACAGCACGTCCGCGTTAGTTCCCGTTCTGCCGCCCATAACCTCGGGGGCGTAGTCAATTCCGTTTTCCGCAGCAACCTTGCAAAGCTTTTTGGAAACGCCGCTGTCAAGCACGGGGGAAAAGCCTATCATCGGTCCGCCGCCTAATTTTCCACATTCCTCCGCCGATATTCCTATACCGTCCCCAAAGGTAACGTCAACCGCTATTACTTCATCGGGGCGTATACCGAAGGACGCTGCGGCAGCGCCGCGCATACCAAGCTCCTCAGCATCGCTGAAAAGCAACACCACATTGCAGGGCAGCGGTTTGTCAGCCAGTAATTCCGACGTTTTTAAAAGGCAGGCAACGCCCGCGCGGTCGTCAAACGAACGGCCTGTTACAAGCCTGCCCGAAAGCTCGGCAGGTTCTGCCGAAAATGTAATGTAATCGCCTAGGGACACTAAATCTTTAGCCTTAGCGCCCAGCATTGTATCAAGTTTTATGCTTGCTATGTCGGAATATTCCACCTCTCCGCTTGCAAGGTGCGGCGGGGTGCTGCAAAAAACAGCGGGAATATTTTTCTTACCGTGCACTGTAACGGCGCGTGCGGGCAGGGCGCGCAGGTCTATGCCGCCACAGCAGGCGGCGGTAATAAAGCCCTCGTTGTCAATATCGGTAACGGTGAACGCAACCTGATCTATGTGTGCGTCAAGCAAGACCGTATAATCGGCAGCGCCCTTTATTTTACCTATAACCGCGGCGCCGCGCCTTTCAACCTCGGCATATTTTTTAAGCTCCTCGGCGGCGTAATCAGCCGTGTCATGTACAGCCCCTACCGAATCAAGGCTTGAAAGCTTAAACAAAACCTCTTTAATATCCATTACAGCTTATTTACCAGGTCCTTATAGTAATTTCCGCGCGCCACAAAATTCGGGAACATATCAAAGCTGGCGCAGGCGGGGCTAAGGGTTACAATATCGCCTGAAACGGCGTCCTTATGCGCGGCTGCAACCGCCTCGTCAATATTTTTAACCCTTACAATTTCAGGCTCACCCTTGTAATTTTCGTCAGCACGTACGCATTTTTCAATCTTTTCGGCGGTATTTCCGCACAGGTAGAGCTTTTTAACCTTTTCTATAATGTAAGGTATCATAGGCTCAAATGGTATGTGTTTATCATACCCGCCCGCTATAAGCAGCACCTTACGGTCAAAGGCTTTAAGTCCCGCTATTGTGCGGGTGGGGCTTGTGGCTATTGAATCGTTGTAATACTTAACGCCGTCAAGCTCGCGAACAAATTCAATTCTGTGCTCAACGCCCTTAAACTCATGCGCAACGCGCTTTATTGAGTCTATGCCCACATAGCCCCAAACCGCTGCAATGGCTGCAAGATAATTTTCTACATTGTGGTCGCCGAGCATCGCTATTTCGCTGCGGTGCATAATAGGCGCGTCAATCCCGCGGTATGCCATGTGAATAGTGCCGTCGGTATCAAGCCACGCGCCGTTTTTAAGCGGCTGCTCCATACTGAACGAGAGCGACTGCCCGCGAACATACTTTCTGAACTCGCGGGTTATATCGTTATCGCGATTGAGCACCGTGCGCGAAAACGCGTTTTGGTGCAGAAGTATATTTTTCTTCGCCTCAACGTATTCGTCCATATCCTTATGAATATCAAGGTGATTGGGCGCTACGTTGGTAACCACCGCCACGTCGGGGCTTTTGCGCATTGATATAAGCTGGAACGATGAAAGCTCGGCTACCACGAAGTCCCCGGGCTTTATGCTTTCAATTTCGGGAAGTAACGGCTTGCCTATATTGCCGCCGAGGTGCACCGTTTTTCCCTCTGCCTCAAGCATTTTGGCAATAAGGGTGGTTGTGGTGGTTTTTCCGTCCGATCCGGTAACGGCGAATATCGTTGCAGGGCAAAGGTCGAAAAATACTTCCATTTCGCTCGTGACCGCGATTCCCTTTTTGCGCGCCGCCTCAAGCTCGGGCAAGTTAAAGTTCATACCCGGCGTGCGGAATATAATATCAACCTCTAAATTATCAAGGTAACCGTCGCCGAGACGGAGTGTGGCACCCGCGTTTTCAAGCTCATCAGCCAGCGTGCCTATCTGCTCGCGGCTGCGGCGGTCGCAGGCGTAAACCGTGGCGCCCTTATTTAAAAAATTCAAAATAAGCGGAGTGTTGCTCACCCCTATGCCGCACATTGCTATTTTTTTACCGTTTATCTGCTTAAAAAACTGTTTGCAGTCCAAGCTAATTGCCCCCAATATATCTTTATACTTTTCTATTATACTTAAAGTAAAAGAAAATATCAACACATACCGCGCGGTTTTTAAAAATAATTTACTTTTCAGCCCGCAAACGGTAACAAATCTGATACCATTTGTAACCGAATTGTTTTTGTACTTTTTGAAAAAACGGTATATAATTATAATCAGTAAAAAAGCTTGGAGGCGGTAGTATGAAAAAGGGAATTTTAAGCATTACGGCACTGGCAGTTGTGTTGCTGATTTCTTTTACCTCGCTCACGGTTAAGCCCGCGGCGAACGCTACCGAAAAAAAGCCCGCCGTCACCGTTTCTGAAGAAAAGGCTCTGGGCGCGCGTTTTCTTAATATGCTGAACCATAATTTTGTTTATAACGATGCGTTTGAAAGCGTTTATGAAATGACCGCCTGCTCTGAGGTTGCCTTGCTTGATAAAGCGGAGGACGGATATATTAAACAGAGCCTTATTGCCGGCTATCTTTACAATATGTACGGGGTTGAAAATGCCGATTTCGCCGCCGTTACAAAGGATTTCCCGCAGCGTGAAAATTATGTTTATGTTATTCCGCGCGGTTTTTCGGTTTATAAACATTCGGCTCCCGTTATCACCGAGAATGAGGACGGCAGCTACACCGTGGTGACCGATGTGGAGATTTCCTCGCACGACAGTGACGCGGAAAACGCAAAGGCAACAACGCTTTTTGTAAAAAACGAAAATTCGGCTTTCGGCTTTAACATTATTTCTTCGGATATTTCCGCAATAGGCTATAACGCATAAATTTGAATTTTACCACAGACAGCTCTGCCGTTATCTTTTAAGGATAGCGGCAGGGCTTTTTCGATTATATTATCTTTTCGGGTATGGGAGATCCGGTAGGCCCAGAATATAATCGGCGGAAACATTGTAAAAACGGCAAAGCGCCCTTAAATCGTCAAGGTTTGGCTCAGTCTTTCCGTTTTCTATAAAGGAAAGTTTTCTTTGGGATATTCCGCATTTTTCGCCTACCGTTTTTTGTGAACTTCGTATGGCAAGGTCTGCTCTTAAATCTCTGAGTATTTCGTTATATTTTTTCATAAATAATCGATCCCTACTGTTTTTTCTATAATTATATAATAGATAAAAACAGTCTATTGACTTTTAGTTAAAAATTATCTATAATATTGTTATAATACTTAACAGGAGGAAGAAAAAATGAAAAAGGAAGAAAAAATTGAAAAATTAGCAGGAGAAATTATAAAACTGCCGCCGGAGGGACAAAGAGCTATGGATTTTATGATTAAAAATTTTGATATTATTAAAAAGATGTGTGAAAACTCGGGAATGACTAATGAGGAAATAAATGAGCGTATGGAAAAGGCAAAGATGTCTGGTGATTATATTCTTTTAGGGCTTTTATGTGCTGCGCAGGTGTTTAACGATAAATAAATCTATATGAGTTTGCGGGAAAACCGTGCCTTAATTCCGAATTTCGCATTACGAATTCCGCATTAAAAAAATGTTTACCGGCGAAAATTTATCCAAAAGCAGCGCCCATTCGTTTAAAAAGCTCTCGGGCTCTTGGTTTGTTCCAAGCACCGGCAGGCTTATAATTGCGCGGTCTTCATTTACGGCTTTTAATAAGACACCCTCCAGCGCGTTTACAAGCGTTTTATGCAGGCGGCACAGTCTTATGCCTTTAAGCCTTACAGTAATACGGCTTCCCTCTGAAAAAATAAAAATATTTCCGTTTTCGCCGCAGCTGTCTGCCAGTGTCAGTAAAAGGGCGGTAAAAATCCGCCTGTTTATAAGAAAAACCCCGCCGCCTGATAAACGCACCGACAGCCGCCTGCCGCTTTGCAGTAGAATTATAACCGCGGCGCCGAGCAGTGAATCGGAGTATTTCGGTATATCAACGGGTGATTTATCGTTTTTTGAAACAAGCGCTTCGCAAAGCATAATTTTTTTAAGCTGCGCAAAGTGCTTTGAGTTTTCTTTGCCCCGCAGACAGCTTTTTTGAATATGCAGCCGCAAAGCGGCTAAATACCGCTCGCGCGGCCTTGGCAAATATATCATAATGCAACCTCCGCATACGAGGTTATTATGCCAAATTATATAAAAAATAAAAAAATTGTTAAATATTAAACAAATGGCTTGAAAAAGCTTGTCAAATGGGTTAAAATAGTAAATGTAAATTATTAAGGAGGTTTTTCCAATGGTAAAAGTTGCTATCAATGGTTTCGGCCGTATAGGTCGTCTCGCTTTCCGTCAGATGTTCGGCGCCGAAGGCTATGAGGTTGTTGCTATAAACGATCTTACAAGCCCGGCTATGCTCGCTCATCTTCTCAAGTACGATTCCGCTCAGGGTCGCTACGCTCTGGCTGACAAGGTTTCAGCAGGGGAAGACAGCATTACAGTTGACGGTAAAACTATCAAGATTTATGCTGAAAAGAATGCAGCTGACCTTCCGTGGGGCGAAATCGGCGTAGATGTAGTTCTCGAGTGCACCGGTTTCTACACCTCTAAGGATAAGGCTCAGGCTCATATCGACGCAGGCGCTAAAAAGGTTGTTATTTCCGCTCCGGCAGGTAAGGACCTTAAAACTATCGTTTACAGCGTTAATGAGAAAACTCTTGACGCAAGCGATAAAATTATCTCTGCTGCTTCCTGCACCACAAACTGCTTAGCTCCTATGGCTGATACTCTTAACAAGTATGCTCCCATTCAGAGCGGTATTATGACCACCGTTCACGCCTTCACCGGCGACCAGATGGTTCTTGACGGCCCGCACAGAAAGGGCGACCTTCGCCGTGCACGTGCTGCCGCTGTAAACATTGTTCCTAACTCAACAGGCGCTGCTAAGGCTATCGGTCTTGTAATTCCTGAGCTTAACGGTAAGCTCATCGGTTCTGCTCAGCGTGTTCCGGTTCCGACCGGCTCTACCACAATTCTTGTTGCTGTTGTTAAGGGCAAGGATGTAACTGTTGAAGGTATTAACGCCGCTATGAAGGCTGCTTCTTCAGCTTCCTTCGGTTACACCGAGGAGCCGCTCGTATCTTCTGATATTATCGGCATTACCTACGGTTCTTTGTTCGACGCTACTCAGACCATGGTTACCAAGATTGACGATGATACCTATCAGGTACAGGTTGTTTCCTGGTATGATAACGAGAACAGCTACACCAGCCAGATGGTTCGTACCATTAAATATTTCGCTGAGATCTAATAATAAAAAATCTCTGCTTCGGCGCTTTCCGTATTATTCGGAAAGTGCCGTTTTTTTATAAAGAATTACGGTATTAAAAACACCTCGCCCGCATAAATCAGGTTGGGGTTTTTAATGCCGTTAGCCGCGGCAATGGCGTTTACACTGCTGCCGAAACGCTGTGCTATGCCCCATAGGGTATCTCCCGCCCTTACGGTATAATATCTTCCTGTATTTGTTATTTCGGGTATTAAGAACACCTCGCCTGCATAAATAAGGTCGGGGTTTTTTATATTGTTGGCGGCAACTATTTTTTCCACCGTGCTGCCTGTTTTGCGCGCTATATCCCACAGCGTATCGCCGCGTTTTACGGTATAATATACGCCTTTTTCGGGGCGCTCGGGCGTTTTGCCGGAAAGCATAATTTCCGCGGTGAAATAATCCAAATCAACATAATCTGCTATGCCGTCTATACGCCCGCGGTCGCTGTACTGAAAGCCTGACCACGCGCGCCATATGGGGGAATCGGGCGAGTTTTCGCCGTCGTCATAATCCGCAACCCAAAGCGGATATTTGCCGAAACGCGCATCCCATAAATTGCGCGTGCGGTAGGAATCGGAATAAACTGCGGGGCGAACGCCCGTCAGCCGTTCTGTTTCCTTTAAAAAGGCAATGCCTATATTGTTTACCGTTTCTCTGCCAAGCCCCGAAAAGCTTTCGTAATCCATAGCGGGGCGCATTTCATAATTTTTGCCCTTTATGAGCGCGGCGAATTTCTCCGCCTGCGAAACCGCTTCTTCCTCGTTCATTGCCGTAACATAATAATAAAACCCGATTTTAAGACCCGCCGCTTTTGCTTTGCAGTAGTTATCATCAAGCTTACCGTCGGTATAGCTGTTTCCCGCACCCGCGCGAATATATACAGCACCTATTCCACCTTTTTTAACTGCGGAAAAATCAATGTCGCCCTGATATACGCTAACATCTATTCCGCGAATTGTATTTTTCTCGGCAGGCGGCAGTGCAAAAGCCGTGCCCGAAAATATTGTAGCGGCGGTAAGCAGCGCCGCGGTAAATTTTGCAAACTTTTTCATTGTAACCTCTCCCGTCAGGACAGTATATTCACGGCGGCGGGAGCTTGCTATTAAATTATTTTCGACAAAGTCTTATTTATTTTTTGTTTATCTAAAATACGTTTACTAGCGTGTCGAAAAAGTCGACACGCTCTTGGACGGTGATGCCGTTCGCTCGAAAATCAAAGATTTTCGGACTGCACTCTATCCCCGCCAATACCACCCCAGTGCCCTTGAAAAATAGCTTAAAAAGCTATTTTTCGCTTACAAGGTGTTTTTCCGCCGCGCATGTCAGCGGAAAAACGTAAATGCGGCGTGAACGCCGCAAAAATAGAGTTTGGTTTATCAACAAACTGAATATTTTTGCATATTTGTCTTGAAAAAATGTCGGCAAAATGTTATATTTGTAGTATAACATATGGGGAGACGGAAAAATGTCCGAAAAAGATACAAATGAAATTCTTGAGGAACAGCGCAGGGCGCGGCAAGAATTTTTAGAGCTTAAAAAAATGCAGAGCGGGGAAATGGCGGCCCCGCCAAAGCCCAGCGAGGTTGCTATTGTTCCCAAAACGCCCAAGGAAAAATGGGATAACTTCTGGTTTCAGTATAAATGGTATGTTGTGGCGGTAACGGCAATAACTGTTGTGCTGGCGGTGCTTATAACCCAGTGCGCTACAAGGACGAAATATGACCTTGAGGTGGTTTATTTTACATATACCGCCGCGCTTGATGAGCAGGCAAACGCCGTAGCGGACTATATATCGAAATATACCGAGGATATAAACGGCGACGGCGAGGTGCACGTGCAGGTTGTTAATTGCAGCTTTAATAATAAATCGGGCGATACGCAATACCGCTATACTATGATGACCAAATTGCAGGCAATGATAGCGGGCGACCAAAACGCAATGCTGTTTATAACCGATGAGGAGTCATATAAATATCTTTCGGATTTATCTGACGGCACCGGGCTTTTTGAGGGCGAGCCGCTTATGCTGAGTGATGATTTTTATAAAGCGACCGAAACTAAGGATTACGGAAAGCTGCCCGACGGCTTGCGCATTTCCTGCCGCAGGGTATCGGATACGGTGCTTGAAAGCAAAAAAGGCGCTGCCGACGCGCATAAGGCGGCTGAAAAAACGTTTGACGGCATAAAAAACGGAGGGAAATAAATGAAATTTTTCGACCGCTCAAAAATTTTATTCCGCGTTCTTTCGGTAATTGCGGTTTTGCTTGCCGTTATTCTTGTAATAAAGAGTTTTTCACTTGATACTCTTAATATAGATTTCGATACACTGTTTTTCTTCGGCGGCTGCGTTTTGTTGCTTATGCTTATAATTGCGCTTATAACGCTGCGATGTGTTATTCGTGACGCTGAGGGGGATATGCAGGCGCTGTTACGGCTTACTGAAAATAAATGAGGTGTTAATTTTGAAAAGAGCAGATTATTTAAGCTGGGATGAATACTTTATGGGTATTGCCATACTTTCCTCCCTGCGCAGCAAGGACCCTTCAACCCAGGTGGGCGCCTGCATAGTAAATTCGGAAAAACGTATACTTTCAATGGGCTACAACGGTATGCCGCGCTGCTGCAGTGATGATGATTTTCCCTGGGGGCGCGACGGTGACCCGCTTAATTCAAAGTATCTTTATGTTTGCCATGCCGAGCTTAACGCGATTTTAAACTGCGCGGTCGGCAGCGTTCGCGGCTGTACGGTTTATTCTACGCTTTTCCCGTGCAATGAGTGCGCAAAGGCGATTATTCAGTCGGGCATAACCGAGGTGGTTTATATGTCGGATAAATACTCCGATTCAGACAGTGTGCTTGCCTCAAAGCGTATGTTTGAAACGGCGGGCGTAAAATACAGGCTTTACACTCCAACCGGTAAAAACATAGCCTTTTCGCTTTAAGAAGAATATAAAAAAGCTGACGATAAACCCCAAATTCTATTTTTGCGGCGTTTACGCCGCATTTTTCGTTTTTCCGCTGACACGTGCGGCGGAAAAACACCTTGTAAGCGAAAAATCGCTTATTTAGCGATTTTTCAAGGGCACTGGGGTGGTATTGGCGGGGATAGAGTGTAGTCCGAAAATCTTTGATTTTCGAGCGAGCGGCATTCCCGTCCAAGAGCGTGGCGATTTATTCGACACGCTCAAAAAAGCTGTCACAGTTAACCTTATGGGTCTGTGACAGCTTTTTTGCATTTAATGAGTTAAACCGAATATTTTTCGGCGTACATATTGAAATCATCAACAAAGGCGCCGGTTTCGGCGTTTTTGATTTTCGCGAGGTACTTGTGCGCATCCAGCTTATCGCTCGGCAGCTGCATGGTGTAAACCGCAACATTCGAGCAATGGTCGGAAACGCGCTCGTAGTTGGTTAGCAGGTCGGTAAATACAAAGCCCAGCTCAATGGTACATTCGCCGCTTTGCAGCCTTGCAACATGGCGCGCTTTAAGCTTTTTATTAAGCGTATCTATAACCTGCTCAAGCGGCTCAACGTGAGAGGCAAGCTCTATATCGTCATTTATAAACGAATCCACCGTCATATTGAGTATTTCGGTAACGGCGTTTGTTATAACCGCGATTTCTTTCTTTGCCTCATCTGAAAAATGAATGTTTTTATTGTGCATTTCCTCGGCAACCTTACAGATATTAAGCGCGTGGTCGCCTATTCGCTCAAAGTCACCTATACTGTGGAGCATGCGGGCTATTGAGTGGGAAAGATTTTCCGAAAGCTCGTTGTTGCTGAGCCTTACTAAATAAGTGCCGAGCTTGTCCTCATATTTATCAATAAGCTCCTCGTTTTCGCGAATGTATTGCGTGGTTTCGGCTTTGTAGGACGATATAAGCCCGATAGCCTTGGTGAGCGAGTCCCGCGCGTGCTCCGCCATTTCGTTTGTAAGGCGGTGACATTCAGACACCGCAAGCGCGGTATTGTTGAACAAACGCTCGTCCAAAAAAACGGTATGCGTTTTATCGTTATCGCCCTTAACGGTAAGCTCGCACAGCTTGTAGATAGCCTTTTTAAAGGGGATAAGCACTATTGTATTAACAAGGTTAAACAGCGTGTGGATAATTGCAACGCCGAACATAGAGACGGTCATTGATAAAACGCTCGCGCCTGCGGCTTTGAGTATGTAAAGAATTATCATACATACAACCGAGCCGATAACATTTACATATATATGCAGCGCAACAACACGCTTTGCGTTTTTGTTTGTTCCGAAGCTGGAAAGAAACGCGGTAATGCAGGTGCCGATATTAGCACCGAGCACCAGCGGTATTGCCATTTCATAGGTTATGGCGCCTGTAAGCGCCAAAGCCTGTACTATACCTATTGTGGCGGCAGAGGACTGAATTATTCCCGTGAAAAGAATTGAGATTAAAAGCGCTACTATTGGGCTGCTGAACGCCGTAAGCAGGCTTTGAAAGCCCTTCATTTCCTGCACGGAGTTCATAGAGTTGCTCATAAAGTCCATGCCGGTCATAAGAATGGCAAAGCCTATGAAAATAAGCCCGATATTTTTCTTCTTTTCTTCCTTTGAAATCATTCTGAAAAGAATACCGATAAACGCAAGCAGGGGGGCGAAGGTCATGGGCTTTAGCAGTGTCAGGAAGAAATTATCTCCGCCTATTCCCGCAAGGCTTAAAAGCCAGGCGGTAAGGGTAGTACCCACGTTTGAACCCATAACAACGCCGAAAGTATCGCAAAAATCGACTATGCCCGAGTTTACAAGACCTACGAGCATAACCGTCATTGCCGAAGACGACTGTATGGCAATGGTTATTCCCGCACCGAGGAAAAAACTTAAAAATGGGTTTCGGGTGACCTTTTTCAAGGTCTGCTCCAATGTGCCGCCGGTCAGATTTTCAAGCCCGCCCGACAGCATTGACATTCCGTAAAGGAAGAACGCAAGCCCGCCGAAAAGCTCGGCTACCATTAAAAGTATAGTAGTTGAAGACATATTTTTACCCCTGTTTTAGAATTTAACAGCTTCTGCAATGTACGCTTTCAGCTCGGCTATCGGTATGCGCTTTTGCTCCATTGTGTCGCGGTCGCGAACGGTAACGCATTTATCCTCTACCGAGTCAAAATCATAGGTTATGCAAACAGGCGTGCCTATTTCATCCTGGCGGCGGTAGCGCTTGCCTATTGAGCCCGCGTCGTCAAAGTCAATCATAAAGTCCTTTGAAAGCTCTGAATATATTTCAGTCGCTTTTTCCGAAAGCTTCTTCGAGAGTGGGAGCACCGCGGCTTTAAAGGGGGCGAGTGCCGGGTGGAAGTGCATAACGGTGCGAACATCTCCCTTTTCATCGGTCTCCTCATCGTATGCGTCGCAAAGGAAGGCGAGCAGCACGCGGTCAGCGCCGAGCGACGGCTCTATAACATAGGGTATATATTTTTCGTTTGTTTCGGGGTCAAAGTAATCCATAGGCTGCCCCGAGTGCTCGGAGTGCTGGGTTAAATCGTAATCGGTACGGTCGGCAACGCCCCATAATTCGCCCCAGCCGAACGGGAAGAGGAACTCAAAGTCGGTTGTAGCCTTTGAGTAGAAGCAAAGCTCATCCTTATCGTGGTCGCGCAGCCTTAAATGCTCCTCGTTTATTCCCAGGTCTAAGAGCCACTTGCGGCAGTAGGCGCGCCAGTATTCAAACCATTCAAGGTCGGTGCCGGGCTTGCAGAAGAACTCAAGCTCCATTTGCTCAAACTCACGAATACGGAAAATAAAGTTACCGGGGGTAATTTCGTTTCTGAACGATTTACCTATCTGCGCCACGCCGAACGGTATTTTTTTACGGGTGGTGCGGGCAATGTTCTTAAAGTTTACAAAAATGCCCTGCGCGGTCTCGGGGCGGAGGTAAAGGGTAGATGTGCTGTCCTCGGTTACGCCCTGAAAGGTCTTGAACATAAGGTTAAACTTGCGTATATCGGTAAAATCGTGGCTGCCGCAGTTGGGGCAGGCAATGCCCTTATCCTTAATATACTGCATCATTTCCTCATCGCTCATGGCGGCGGGGTTATCGTTAAGCCCGTTTTCAGCCACATAGTCTTCTATAAGTTTATCGGCTCTGTGGCGGGTTTTACAGCTCTTGCAGTCCATAAGCGGGTCGGAAAAGCCGCCTAAGTGACCTGATGCCACCCAGGTTTCCGGGTTCATAAGTATCGCGCTGTCAAGCCCCACGTTATAGGGACATTCCTGAACGAACTTTTTAAGCCACGCCCTTTTAATATTGTTTTTAAGCTCTACTCCCAAGGGACCGTAATCCCACGAGTTTGCAAGCCCGCCGTAAATTTCGCTGCCGGGGTATACAAACCCGCGCCCTTTAGCAAGAGCTACTATAGTATCCATACTTTTCTTTGAGTTTTCCAAAGCAAATTCCTCCATAAACCCGAAATTTCTACAAATACTATAGTAAATGAATTTTGTCAAAATGTCAACACTTACTTGACATATTTATTTGTATGGATTATACTTTTAGTATAGTACAAGAGGAGGTAAGTAAAATGGATAACGGAAAAATTCAACTTCACAATGTGGACTTTGACGATTTTATAAAGGCTGTAGATGAGTGCAAGGGCGATGTTTACCTTGAAACAAAGGACGGCGATGTGCTGAACCTTAAATCAAAGCTTTGCCAGATGTTGGGACTCAGCACCATTCTTAAAAACACTGAGGTGACGGAGGCTACTATTCGCTGCACCAACCCCGATGATGAAACTATGCTTTTCCGCTTTAATCTTTATGGCGAAATTCCGGGAGAGGATAATAAGTAAGGAGTAAAAATGGCAGAAAACAATTTTTTGAATTATAAGGGCAAGCCGCTTGTGCGCAGCGGAAAAGAAATTTTCTACGGCGATATGGCGGACGCTTACGTAATAAAGTTCACGGTGCTTACGGAAACAAAAGAGGATAAAATCCCCGAAAAAGTTACCGTTCAGCTGCTTAAAAGTGACACTCAGCTGCCTAATAAGGACAGGGTGGTTAAGGAAACGGCAAAGGAAAATTTCTTTGACGCGCTTGACGTAGGCTTTGTGTGGCTTGAAAGAGCTTTAAAGAATTAAATGCAAAAATCCCACTGTCTCATTATGAAACAGTGGGATTTTTTATACTTATTTTACTGTAACCGTGCCGTTTTCGGTTTTAACCGAAATTGCCTTTTCATCATAGTTACAAACGCTGTTTTCACCGCAGATTGCCTTTATTTCCGATTTTCCGGCGGCACCGTCCTTAATTTTGAAATTCAGGTACGCCAGTGTACCGTCCTTTTTAACATCTCCGTCCTCAACGCTTACAAGCTTTAATTTTCCGCTGCCGGCTTCGGCTACCTCGCAATCGGTAAGCAGCTCGCCCTTATCGGTGCTTAAATACTCAAGTGAATTTGCGTCGTATTCAAACTCTATAAAAAAGCCCATGGCGCCCGGGTTGCCCGTAAAGCTTACCGGAACCCTTATGTTCTTTCCCGTTCCGGCAGAAACAGAGCCTACGCTGATAACCGCGTTGCCGCCCGAACCCGCAGATTGCTTATTGCCCGATTTAAAAATATTAACCAGCCAAATACCAAGCGCGCCGAGAAGAATAAGCCCCGCCGCAACAGAAGAAATAATTATAATTAAATTCTTTTTGCTCAATTTTTACACCTTCCTTCATTCTATATTAAACTTTTATATACCTCTTGTCAAGAATAAACCGACCGCACATTTTTTGTAGAAAACGTAAAAAATTAACTTTTTGCGCTTTATTACTTGAAATATAGGCGTTTAACTATTATAATTATTTAGTTATGAGGTGAAAAAGTATGTCAGATTATTTAAGTATGAACCGCGATGAGCTTGCAGCTGAGCTTAAAAATGTGCGCAATGAGTATGAGCATATGCGCAGTATGCACTTATCGCTTGATATGTCGCGCGGCAAGCCTGGCTTTGACAATATGGATTTAAGCGAAAAAATGTTCGACCTTGTGGGAAATGATACAGGCTTTAAGAACATAAGCGGAATAGACTGCCGCAACTACGGCGGGCTTGACGGGCTTGCAGAGCTGAAAAACCTTTTCGGTAAAATTTTAGGGCTCAGCCCCGACCAGATAATAGTGGGCGGAAATTCTTCGCTTAATATGATGTTTGATACCATAGCACAGGCTATGACCCACGGTATGGGCGGCGAGCCATGGATGAAGCAGGGCAAGCTTAAATTCCTGTGCCCAGTGCCGGGGTATGACCGCCACTTTGCGGTTACCGAGTATTTCGGCTTTGAGCTTATACCCGTTCAGATGAATGATGAGGGTCCCGATATGGACGAGGTTGAGGAGCTTGTAAAGGACCCGTCGGTTAAGGGAATATGGTGCGTTCCGAAATATTCAAACCCCGAGGGAATAACCTATTCGGATAATGTAGTCCGCCGTATGGCGCGCCTAAAGCCCGCCGCGGGGGATTTCAGAATTTTTTGGGATAACGCTTACGTGGTGCACGATTTGTACGACGAGGGCGATACGCTGCTTAATATATACGATGAGTGTGTTAAGGCGGGCAGCCCCGATCTTCCCATAATATTTACTTCTACTTCCAAAATAACATTCCCGGGCGCGGGCGTGGCGGTTGAGGCGGCAAGCCCCAATAACGTGGCGCTTTTAAAGGGCAGAATGAAATACCAGACAATAGGACCCGATAAGCTCAACCAGTTAAGGCACGCGCGTATGTTCAGAACGGTTGAGGATATCGAAAAGCATATGAAGCGCCACGCAGCAATTTTACGACCTAAATTCGAAACGGTTGAAAAAGAGCTGCAAAATCAGCTTTCCGGCACCGGCATTGCCCGCTGGACCACCCCGCGCGGCGGGTATTTCATAAGCCTTTATGTGCTTGAGGGCTGCGCTAAAAGGGTAGAGCAGCTTTGCGCGAACGCGGGTATGATACTGACCCCCGCGGGAGCCACATATCCCTACGGCAACGACCCCAAGGATTCAAATATAAGAATAGCCCCCTCTTACCCCTCAGTTGAGGAAATAGAGAAGGCGTCCGAGGTTTTAGCGCTCGCAGTAAGGTATGCGGCACTTGAAAAATTACTTGCCGACAAAGAAAATTAGGTGATTTTACATATAACGATTGACTTTAGTCGCGTTTATATGTATAATACATATTAATCACATATAGTGGAGGATTTGCCAATGAAGTCCAAAAGAACAGGCAAGCCGGTATTTTTCGTGGTATTTCTTCTGATTCTGGCGCTTACATATACCGCCTTTTTCGGAATTGAAAATTACTATGGCGATACCCGCAAGGTTTACATTAAGGGTGCTAACGATATTCGCTGGGGCATTGATATCAGGGGCGGCGTTGAAGCCGTTTTCTCGCCCGATAAGGAGGGCGTTGATATTACCGCAAACGATATGGACGCCGCGAAAGCCATTATCGAGACCCGCCTTGTAAACAAGAACATAACCGATTATGAGGTTTATACCGACAATGACAATCACCAGATAATCGTAAGATTCCCCTGGGCTGCGAACGAAAGCGATTTCGACGCTGCCGCGGCGGTGCAGGAGCTGGGCGAGACCGCACTGCTTACATTCTGCCGCAATGAGGATAAAAATGACGTTATCTTAAGCGGCGCGCAGGATATTGACCGCGCTGAGGCAGGCGTTAATGAAAACGGCGCCTACGTGGTTTACCTCTATTTCACCGATGCGGGCTCTTCAAAGTTTGCTGCCGCGACGGCAGAGCTTGTAGGCAGCAAAATATCTATTTGGATGGATGAGACCAAAATATCCGCCCCAACCGTTAATACTGCCATAACCAACGGCACGGCTTACATAGACGGTATGGCCGGCTCAAAAGAGGCAAAGGACCTTGCCGATAAGATAAACGCAGGCTCGCTGCCCTTCGCACTTACGGTTGATGACAGTAAGCTGCAGATAATTTCGCCGTCCCTCGGTTCCGACGCACTCCGCGTTATGCTTATTGCCGGCGCTATTGCTTTCGGAATTGTGTGCCTTATTATGATAATACTTTACCGCGTAAACGGCGTTGTTGCGGCAATAGCTCTGCTCGGTCAGCTTGCGGGCAGTATCGCCTGCATTTCGGGCTTCTTCCCTAATGCCGATAGCTTTACACTTACCGTTCCGGGCATTGCGGGTATCATTCTGTCGGTCGGCGTGGGCGTTGACTGTAACGTTATCGCGTCCGAGCGTATTAAGGATGAATTTAAAAAGGGCAAGACGATTGACGGCGCAATAGACAGCGGCTTTAAAAACGCTTTAAGCGCCATAATCGACGGTAACGTTACCATTATTATCGTTTCAATAGTGCTTATGGGCGCTTTCGGTACGCCGGATAATATTATCGCCAAGATATTCTCACCCATAATGTCGCTCCTCGGCTCTTCAATAACCGGCTCTATCTATTCTTTCGGTTATACGCTTTTGGTCGGCGTTATATTCAACCTTATAATGGGCGTGCTTGCCTCCAAATATATGCTTAAGAGCCTTTCGCAGCTAAAGTTTATGAGAAAGCCGCAGTTCTACGGAGGTGAGAAAAATGCGTAATAATAAAATCGATTTCAATAAGAATTTCAAAAAGGTTCTTATTATATATGCCGCAATTTTTCTCGCCGGAATAGTGTTTATGTTTATTCCCGGGTTCGGCGTAAAGTTAGACATCAACTTCAGCGGCGGTACTAAGATAGCCTACTCCTACACGGGGGACGTTAAGGACGCGGATATTGAGTCAGCCGTTAAAGAGATTATTAAAAAATCGTTTACCGTATCAAAAAGCACCTCACTCACCGGCGACACAAAAACCTTTGAAATAAGCCTTGTAGGTAAGAACTCGGTTTCGGCAGAGGATCAGGAAAAGCTTACAACCACCCTTAATGAAAAATTTAAGGATAATAAAGTTGAGCTTTACAACTCTAACTCCGTAAGCCCCACCGTTGCAGGCTCGTTCTTCTTAAAGAGTCTTGTGGCTGTGCTTATAACCGCAATTTTGGTTGTAATTTATGTAGGCATCCGCTTTAAGCGTATAGGTGGCATTTCCGCCGCGATTACCGCGCTTTGCGCACTGGTGTTTGACGTGTTTATCACCTTCTTCACCTGCGTGTTCTTCCGCTTACAGCTTGATTCAAACTACATAGCGGTTGTGCTTACCATACTCGGCTATTCGCTTAACGATACTATCGTTATTTATGACCGCGTGCGTGAAAATTCACGCCTTATGCCTGAGGCTGAAATCGGTGAAATTGTTAATACGAGCATTAACACCTCGCTCAGAAGAAACGTTATAACCTCTCTCACAACCTTTGTGGCGGTTATGACTATCGTTGCGGTTTCAGAGCTGTTCGGGCTTTCAACACTGCGTACCTTTGCCATTCCTATGGCGTTCGGTATCGTTTCGGGCGCGGTTTCATCGCTTTGCATTGCGGGTCCGCTGTGGGTTATATGGAAACGCCACAAGGCTAAAAAAGCAGCGGCAGCTAAAAAATAAAAAAATATATAAGCGGGCACGGAGTAAAATCCGTGCCTGAGCGTGTCGAAAAAGTCGGCACGCTCTTGGACGGGAATACCGCTCGCTCGAAAATCAAAGATTTTCGGACTGCACTCTATCCCCGCCAATACCACCCCAGTTCCCTTGAAAAACCGCTTATTCAGCGGTTTTTCGCTTATAATGTGTTTTTCCGCCGCGCATGTCAGCGGAAAAACGAAAGATGCGGCGTGAACGCCGCAAAAATAAAATTTTAGGTTTATCGACAGACTGGGGCACGGAGTAAAATCCGTGCCTTTTTTATGTCAATTTTAATGCGGCAGCATAAATTACTTTTTTAATTGTTGTAAAACACGGATAAATGTGGTAAAATAATAAAAGTCTGCTTGCGGGCGGGCGTAGTGCGTATTGAAAAAAGGGGTGAAGCTTCTCGCTTGGCTAATAAATATAAAACTCTGTTTTCAAATACATTGCTTATAAGCATAGGCACATTCGGTTCAAAAATACTTGTTTTTTTTATGGTGCGGTTTTACACGGGCTATATGTCGCCGTCCGATTACGGCACGGCGGACTTAATAACCCAAACCGCAAATCTGCTTTTCCCCATAATATCGCTCGGAATTACGGACGGTATTTTCCGCTTTGCGCTTGATAATGAGCGCGGCAGACGAAGTATTTTCACGGCGGGATTTATTGTTATAACTCTGGGCGCGCTTATGTTTATTCCCATAGTTCCGCTGCTCGGCATTGTTAAAGAGTTTCGCGGGCATATCTGGCTTATTGTTATATACACCATTTCCTCCTGCTACCATTCCCTTTGCGCGCAGTTTATAAGGGCGAGGGGAAACACGGCGCTTTTTGCCGTTCAGGGAATAATTAACACATCTCTTGTAATCACGCTTAATATAATATTCTTAGCAGTTATGAAAATCGGGCTTACAGGCTACGTGCTTTCGGTAGTTCTTGCGGATTTTCTTTGCACCGTCTTTCTGTTTGTTAAAGAAAAGCTGTGGCTGCAATTCACCCCGCACCCGCGCAAAAAAGCATTTATAAAAATGCTTAAATACAGTATTCCGCTTATTCCCACAACGGTCTTTTGGTGGATAACCAGCGTTTCCGACCGCTATATGGTAAACGGCTATATTGGCGATACGGCAAACGGTATTTACGCGGTGTCCTATAAGATTCCAACTATTTTAACCATAGTATCAAGCGTATTTATGCAGGCGTGGCAGTTTTCCGCCGTTGTTGAGTCGCACGGGGACGAAAAGGAGCACGCCGAGTTTTTCGGCGGCGTTTGGCGTTCGTTTCAGGCGGTTATGTTTTTGGCAGGCTCGGGAATAATCGCCCTTGCAAAGCCGGCTATAAAAATACTATCCGCCGCGGAATATTACGAGGCATGGAAGTATGTGCCTGTTTTATCGCTTTCAATGGTGTTTACGGCGTTTACCTCATTCCTAGGCACGGTGTATGTTGTTACCAAGCAGAGCGGAATATCATTTTTAACCGCAATGGCGGGCGCTGCAATAAATATTGCGCTTAACTTTGTGCTTATACCGTCACCACTCGGCGTTCAGGGCGCGGCAATAGCTACATTTATAAGCTATTTCGCGGTGTTTTTAATCCGTGCCGCAAATTCAAGAAAATATATCCGCTTTAAGCTTTACGGCGGCAGTGTTGCCGCAAATACCGCAATAACCCTTGTGCAAACCGCTTTTATTGTTTTCGAGCTGCCGTTTTGGATTCCCGTTCAGGTGCTCTGCGTAATGCTCATTTTAGCGGTAAATTATAAGTATTTATTTTCAGCGCTCGGCAGGATAATACCCGCTTTGCGCAGATAGGCAAACGAGAATAATCCGAACCCGCCCAAAACGGCGTGTTTTCGGCGTATTTTCATTTGTCGTCTTTATAAGGTGAAAGCCTTATCGCATCCTCCGCATAAAAATCCACACGAAAATCACGCTCGTTTTGGGTCGCAGATTTTTTGAGGAGCGGATTTTTTGCGGAGCGAGGCACAAAACGCAGTTAATCCTAACGGATTAACGAGTATTTTAACGCGGCTATGCGAGAAATCCACGCTCAAAAAACGGGTTCGGATTATTCTCGTTTGCCTAGTGTGACAGGACTCGAACCTGTCGCGCCTACGAAACAAAATTTTGCATAATACATTGCCTCAAAACTTGAAATACGGCAGTATTCCTGCGTTTAGTCGGCTTCGTCTTATAACAAAATTTTTTGTTTCGGTAGGTTAAAAGTTTCTGCCGCCGAATTTTTTATTCGGCGAAGCGAGAAATTTGCAGCAAGGCTAACGCCTTGCAAAAATGAACGCAAAGCCGCAATCTAAAAGGCGGCGAGCGAAACCGCGGCAGGTTCGAGTCCTGTCACACTAAGGAGATTTTTATGTCATTTTTCAGCACAACCCTCGGAAAGCTTATTATCACATTTTTGGTTTCAATGGTTCCGGTAATCGAGCTGCGCGGCGCAATACCCATAGGCGTGGGTATGGGCTTGCCCTACTGGGCGGCAATACCCGTAGCCATTGTGGGCAACCTTATTCCCGTGCCGTTTATTATTATATTCATTAAAAAAATATTTGCCTTTATGCGCGAAAAAATGCCCAAACTTGACGGGCTTGTAACCCGCCTTGAAAACAAGGCGAACAGCAAATCCGAAACGGTGCAGAAATACGCCTTTTGGGGATTGTTTATCTTCGTTGCAATTCCGCTGCCGGGCACGGGCGCATGGACGGGCGCGCTTATTGCCGCAATGCTTGAAATGAAGCTGAAAAAAGCATTTCCGTCAATCGCGCTCGGTGTTTTAACCGCCGGCGCAATAGTTACATTTGTAACATACCTTGTGCCCGTAATAGCGCGGTTTTTCGCATAGGAGAAAAGACTATGCCGCTTTGCGAAAAACCTGTTTATATTCATGAGCCTACGCCGTTGCAATGCGGGCAGGCGGTGCTTGCTATGCTTTCGGGAAAATCGGTAGAGGAAATAATAAAAATTGTCGGCACCGAGCGCGAGACCGACCTTAAAATGATGTATTCCGCGCTGGATGAGCTGGGAATTACATACGAAAAAAACCGCGTAGCGGTAAACGACCGCGAGGAGCTGCCCGAAATATGCTTTTTAAGCCTTGAAACGCCGCGCTGCTGGCATTGGTCGCTGTATTTTAAAGGAAAATTTCTTGACCCCGAGCACGGCGTGCTTGATGATTTTCCGCAATCTGAAAGAAAATACTATTGGAAAATAATAGTATAGAAAACGCCCCTGACACTATTTACAGCGCCGAGGGCGTTTCCTATATTAAAAATTACTCAACCGTAACCGATTTTGCAAGGTTGCGGGGTTTATCAATATCGCAGCCCTTATAAAGCGCCACATAATAAGCGTAAAGCTGGAAAGGAACTACTTCTAAGGAGGCTAAAAGCAGCGGGTCGATTTTAGGAATGTAAATAACGTCCTCCGCCTCTTTTGCTACCTCGGTATGCCCCTCGGTGGCACAGGCTAAAACGTGCGCGCCGCGCGCCTTTACCTCTTTAATATTGCTCAGCAGCTTATCAAAAAGCTCTTCATATGCGGCAAGGGCTATAACCGTTCTGCCCTCTTCAATAAGCGAAATAGTGCCGTGCTTTAATTCGCCTGCGGCGTAGGCTTCGGAATGAATGTAGGATATTTCCTTTAATTTGAGCGACGCCTCAAGCGATACCGCGTAATCAATATTTCTGCCTATGAAGAAAAGCGATTTCGGGTCGCCGCAGTGCTTTGCCATTTCCTTTATTTGCGGCTCTGCCAAAATTACACGCTCAGTAAGCTCGGGCAGCCTTAGAATATCGTCAAATATTTTTTCAAGCCGCGCGCTTTCGGCGGTTTTAAGCAGCCTTGCCGCCCAAACCGCAAAAAGATAAAGCACCGATAACTGCGTGGAATAGCCCTTTGTGGTGGCAACCGCAATTTCGGGACCCGCCCAGGTGTAAATAACGTCGTCTGCCGCGTTTGCTATTGAGCTGCCTACCACGTTTACTATAGCGAGGGTGTGCGAACCGCGCTTTTTCGCCTCTTTAAGCGCGGCAAGCGTGTCAGCCGTTTCGCCCGATTGGCTTATTATTATTGTAAGCGTTTTATTCCCCGTTATGGGGTTACGGTAGCGGTATTCACTGGCGTAATCCACCGCCGTGGGTATGCGCAAAAGCTCCTCAAAAACATATTTGCCCACCATGCCCGCGTGATAAGCCGAGCCGCAGGCTACAATTTCTATTTTCTCGGTGTTTTTAAGCATTTCGGCGTTTAGCTTTAAGCCATCAAACACAATTTCTCTGCCCTTTATTCGGCTTTCAACCGTCTGCTTAACGGCGGCTGGCTGCTCCATTATTTCTTTCATCATAAAGTGGTCGTACCCGCCCTTTTCCGCAGCGGAAACATCCCAGCTGATAACGGCGGGGTTGCGGTGCAGCTCGTTTTTATCGCCGTCATAAAGCTTAACGCCGCAGGGGGTAAGCACGGCAATTTCGCCGTCCTCAATATACATAATATCCTTTGTGTGAGATACTATTGCCGTAACGTCCGAGGCAATGTAATTGGCATCATCCGACAGCCCCAATATAAGCGGGCTGAATTTGCGCACGGCTATAAGTGTATCGGGGTAATCGGTGCATATAATGCCCAGTGCATACGAGCCCTCAAGCCTTTTAACGGTTTTGGCAACCGCCTCGAAAAAGTCGCCTGTATAGCAGTGGGCGAGCATTTGCGGTATAACCTCCGTATCGGTCTCGCTTTTGAATTCTACACCCTCCGCCTTTAATTCTTCGCGCAGGGCAACATAATTCTCAATAATTCCGTTATGCACCACGGCGAACTTACCATTGCTGCTTGTATGCGGGTGAGCGTTTTTATCCGACGGCGCGCCGTGGGTCGCCCAGCGAGTGTGACCTATGCCTGTGGTGCCGTGTATATCCTTGCCGCCCTTTGTCTTTCCCGCAAGGTTTTTAATTCTTTCGGTAGTTTTGCACACCGTCAAATTATTATCGTTAAGTACCGCTATTCCGGCAGAATCGTAGCCCCTGTATTCAAGTCTTTCAAGACCCTCAAGCAAAAATCCCGCCGCCTGTGTTTTACCTGTAAATCCAACTATTCCGCACATAAAAATACACCTTTCCGCAGCAGTACGGAAAGGCGCATTTATCCCTTGTAAGCATATGAAAACAAGCCGAAACAGGCGGGTTAAAAAATCCGTCATTTCAGTTAGCTGCCGTCCGTACATACCGACGTATAAATATTTTTTCTGACATAGCAGCGCGTCTCTGTTTCCGGAATTACTCCCGGGGTTTAAACGCGTGTTTACGACATGCCTGCCGTGGGACATCCGCCGAATATTTCGATGCTCCCCATCCTCGTCAACCGCTATGCCATATGTACGGTCCCGGCGCTTAAATTTAAAAAATAACGGTTTTTTCTCCTTTAAATTATTTTATGGCACAATATCCGTTTAATTCATTTTACGCGAAAAGCAATAAAAAGTCAACAATTTTTATCGGCGGTTTGACAAAGAGGGGCGGTTATGGTAAAATTTTAATAAACGGAGGCGTGTGTATGCAACAGATTAAATTTACAAAAATGCACGGCATAGGTAACGACTATATATACATTAACTGCTTTGAGCAGAAAATAGAGGACCCTCAAAAGCTGGCTCGACGTATGTCGCCGAGAAGAACATCGGTCGGCAGCGACGGACTTATACTTATTTGCCCGTCTGATATAGCGGACGCGAAAATGCGTATGTTCAATATGGACGGCAGCGAGGGCAAAATGTGCGGCAACGGAATACGCTGCGTGGGGAAATACCTTTATGATAACGGCATTGCAAAAAAGGACGTTATAACGGTTGAAACCCTAAGCGGCATAAAAACCCTTAAAATTGAGGCTAAAAACGGAAAAGCGGAGTTTATAACCGTGGATATGGGTAAGCCCATTTTAACCCCGCGCGATATTCCCGTGATTTTTGACGGCGAGCGTATGATAAACGAGCCGCTGCAGATAATGGGCAAAGAATACCGCATAACCGCAGTATCAATGGGGAACCCGCACGCGGTGGTTTTCTGCGGCGACGTGCAGGGGCTTGACCTTGAAAAAATAGGACCTGCCTTTGAAAACACGCCTATATTTCCCGAAAGGGTAAATACCGAATTTATACGCGTTATAAGCGGCACAGAGCTTGAAATGCGGGTGTGGGAGCGCGGCAGCGGGGAAACCTTTGCCTGCGGCACGGGCGCCTGCGCGGCGGTAGTCGCGGCGGTGCTGAACGGGCACTGTAAGCGCGGTGAAGAAATAACCGTAAGGCTTAAATGCGGGGATTTAATGATAACATATGCCGAAAATTTTCATATATATATGAGGGGAGCGGCTGAAAAAGTGTATGACGGGGTGTATGAATTATGAGTCTTAATATAAAGGTAAACGAAAATTATTTTAATGTGAAAAAGAGCTATCTTTTTTCGGAAATTGCAAAAAGGGTAAAGGAGTATTCCGCCGAAAACCCCGATAAAAAAATTATAAGGCTGGGCATAGGCGATGTTACCCTGCCGCTGCCCGAGGTGGCTGTTAAAGCACTTAAAAGCGCAGCGGACGAAATGGGCAGCGCCGCTACCTTCAGGGGCTATGCGCCCGAATACGGCTATGACTTTTTAAGGGAAAAAATAGCAGATTATTATAAGCGCTTTTCGGTAAACAGAAACCCCGAGGAGATATATGTATCTGACGGTGCTAAGAGCGACGTAGGCAATATAGTTGATATTTTGGGCGATAACGAAATACTTATACCTGACCCCGTGTACCCCGTGTATCTTGACAGTAATATTATGAGCGGGCATAAAATAAGCTTTTTAAAGGGCACGCGCGAAAACGGCTTTTTGCCGCTGCCGGGCAGCACCGAGAAAAAGCCCTATGTTATTTATCTTTGCTCGCCCAATAACCCGACCGGTGCGGTTTACAGCCGCGAGCAGCTTAAAATTTGGGTTGATTTTGCAAACGAGACAGGCTCGCTTATAATATTCGATTCGGCGTATGAGGCGTTTATAAGCGGTGATTACCCGCACTCCATATATGAAATTGAGGGAGCGGACAGCTGTGCCGTTGAAATTTGCAGCTTTTCAAAAACCGCTGGCTTTACCGGCACGCGCTGTGCCTGGAGCGTATTTCCCGATGAGCTGACAGTGGGTGATACTAAGCTTTCGGCGCTTTGGGCAAGGCGGCAGGCTACTAAATTCAACGGTGTGCCGTATATTGTGCAGCGCGCCGCCGAGGCGGTTTTAACCGACGAGGGAATAAAGGAATGTAAAGCCCTTGTGGAGTATTATATGGAAAACGCCCGTATAATAGGCGGGGCGCTTAAAAACAGTGGAATTGAATTTGTAGGCGGGCAAAATTCACCGTATTTATGGCTTAAATGCCCGGGCAACGCAGGCTCTTGGGAGTTTTTTGATTATCTGCTTAAAAACGCGCAGCTTGTGGGGACACCCGGCGCGGGCTTCGGCGAGGCGGGCGAGGGCTATTTCCGCCTGACCTCCTTCGGCAACCGGGAAAATACCCTTGAAGCGGCCAAGCGTTTGGAGGCGCTTTTTCGGAGGGGTTAATATTGCTTTATGACAATATGGCAGTAAACGCGGCGGGTCATCTTATATTTGCGGGGCTTGATACCGTAAGCCTTGCGGAAAGGTACGGCACGCCGCTGTATCTTACGGACGAGGGAAAAATAAGGGAAAATCTGCATGTTTTTAAAAACGCAATTGCAAATTATTTTCCCTGCGGCTCTGCGGTGTATTACGCAGGAAAGGCGTTTTGCTGCCGCGCAATGTATAGGATTTTAAAGGACGAAGAAGTGGGAGCGGACGTTGTATCGGCGGGTGAAATTTACACCGCCGCAACGTCCGGTTTTTCTATGGAACGCTGCATTTTTCACGGCAATAACAAGACCGACAGCGATATAAAATATGCGCTTGACAGCGGAATAGGCTACTTTGCCGCAGATAATGAAGACGAGCTTTTCTGCCTTGACAAAATGGCGGGGGAGCGGGGCAGGGTTCAGAAAATACTCCTGCGAATAACCCCCGGCATAGACCCGCACACCCACAAGAAAATAACTACCGGGACATATAATTCAAAATTCGGCTTTTATTATGAGGGCGGGCAGGCGCTGAAAGCCGCCGTGACAGCCCTTTCCCTTAAAAATATAAGCCTATGCGGCTTTCATTGCCACATAGGCTCGCAAATATTCGCTGCTGCGCCGTTTGTTGCGGCGGTGGAAAAAATGCTGGCATTTATAAAAGAAGTAAAGGAAAAAACAGGCTACACCGCCGAAATACTCGACATAGGCGGCGGTTTCGGGGTGAAATATACCGATGGCGATATGCAGCCCGATATTGACGCTATGCTTAAAAATATTCCGGCAGTAATAAAAATTCGCAGTGAGGAAATGAAAATTGCCGCCCCGAAAATATTTATTGAGCCGGGCAGAAGCATTGCGGCAAACGCGGGGCTTACTCTTTACACCGTGGGCAGCGTTAAAAAAACGCCGGGCGGAGTGACTTTTGTTTCGGTAGACGGCGGAATGACCGATAACCCGCGCTACACGCTCTACGGCGCGCCGTATACCGTTATAGCCGCGGGAAAAGCCGAAGAAAAGCTTAGCCTTAAAGCAACAGTGGCAGGGCGCTGCTGCGAATCGGGTGATATAATACAGGAAAATGTTATGCTGCCCGAGGTTTGCCGCGGCGATATTCTGGCAGTTGCGGGCACCGGGGCTTACAATTACTCAATGGCTTCAAATTATAACCGTATTCCGCGCCCGCCGGTGGTTATGCTTTATAAGGGGCAGGATTATACAGCAATTCGGCGGGAGGAGTTTAAGGATATTTGCAGGTGTGATATATAAGCGCTTAAATAACAGGAAAACCGGAAACTGCAAAGTATAAATGTAAAAAGTCTCCCCGCGCCGCGGGGAGACTTCGCCTTTTAAAGCTTAAATCAAAGCGTATTCAAAATATCAAGCACAGCCTCAAGCTCTGCGGGCTTTACCTTATCGGGGAAAACGCCGTTTTCAACGCAATCGGTGAAATAGCGTATTTCGTTTGCATAAGCGTCACTTGCGGGCAGACCTATATTACCGGTATCAAGCCCGTCGCCGCCGGAAATAGGCGACCAGATTTTCCCGTTTTCCTCATAAATTTTCATTTCACCGTTTTCCCAGGCTACAACCGCGTGCTCAAACTGGAAACGGAACGCCGCCTTAAACGGATAGGGCGACGCATACCACGATGCCTCGGTGCTTATGAAAAATCCATCGTACCGGTAAACCGTGTTCAGGTAGTCCTGTGTTTCGGTGGTAGATTTAAAAGCGTTTGTTTTGGCAGGCTTGCCGAAGGCGTAAACCATAAAGTCCAAATCGTGAATGTGAAGGTCAAAGGGTACCAGACCGCTGCGGTTTTTATCGGTCATCCAGTTATCCCAGCTCCACTTCGGGCGGCAGCCGAGGCGCGTCATAGAGCCGGAGAGCAGATTGCCGTAGGTTTTTTCGTCATAAATCTTTTTAACAATTTCATATTCCGGCCAGAAGCGCAAAACCTGCGCTATCATAAATTTAACATTGTTTTTCTCTGCGGCGGCATAAACGCGCGCCACGTCCTCTTTTTTAAGCGAAACGGGCTTTTCGCAAATAACGTTAATGCCCTTTTCCATAGCTTTAACCGAGAAATCGGCGTGTAAATAGGTAGGAAGGCAGATATCGAGAATATCTATTTCTTCCTTTGCAAGCATTTCATCAAAATCGGTATAGCGGCGTTTGTTCGGGTATTTTTCCATTTGCTCGGGGCGAATATCGCACAGCGCCACAAGCTCGGCGTCTTTCATTGATTCCCACGCCGGAATATGCGCGCCGCTTATTCCGCCTACTCCTACAAGTGCAACCTTTAACATAGTTAAAATCTCCTTTAATTAAATAACGTTTGCAGTTACAATATTATCCCAGCTTTTTGAGCGTTCGTCTTCAAGCACCGGCTCTGAAAGCTCGGGTATTTTCTTTTCGGTGTCATCGCAAAATTCCAAGAGCCTGTCGCGGCAGCTTTCAAGCCGCATTATAAGCCCGCCGAGGCGTATATCCTGCACGTCAAAGCCGTGCGGCTTGTTTTCAAAGAACCAGAATTTGCGGAAAGCGGTGTAAAACGCTTTTAGCTTATCTATAGCGGCGGTATAATCGTTTTCGGCTATGCATTTAAGCGCTTTTGTATCTCCTGCAAGATATGCCGCGCGGGTTTTAATACCCAGCTCCGCCTTGACAGACAGAACATCCGCCAGCGCTGCGGCAGATTCAAAATACGGCTTGTAATCATCTGTTGCTTTAATTGCTGACAGCTTTTTATAAAGCTCTTTGTAGTAACCGTTTACGCCGCAGGTTATTTTACTGTCGTAAGCCCCCATAAACGGGTCGCAGTAAAGCAGATATTTCGAGGCGTTGTAATCAAGCTTTTCGGTAGGGTTATCCAGCTTATCAAGCAACATAAAATCATCGAATTCCATGCCCGTAACCGCTTTAAGCCGCGCCTTTGCGTCCGACATATTTTCATTTCCCTCTAAAAGCTCAGCCGAATAGCAGAGCGCGGGTAAAACCGCAAAACGCGAGCATTCGCCGCCGTTATCGCCCCACATGGTAAAGAAAATGTCCTTTACGCCGCGGTCACGGCAGGCTTTAACGGCGGGCAGGGTGGTATCAAAGCTGAATTGATTGCCCGGCGCGAAGCCTTTCCATGTCCATGCGCCGCCCGCAAACGCGACCGGTCTGCCGAACGCCTTGTTCTTTTCTATCATATTGCAATAGTGGTTGTAGTCGGTGCTGTAATAATCCCAGTAAACAAGCGTTACATTTTCGGGCAGATCGGCTTTTTTGCGAATTGCCTCAAGGTTTGCCTTGCTGTAGTAATTACCCGAGGCATCTGCAAGCTTGCAGAACATATCGCTCCATATCATAGGCTTAAAGCCGTATTTATCGGCAATATCGCACACCTTATGGAGGTGGCGGTTTATAATTTCAAAACGGTCGGTGTCGCCGTGCTTATCGCGGTACTTACCGAGACCCACCATATACGCCTCGTCCATGCCGATATGTATTTTGCGGGTGGTGAAGCACTCGGAAAGCGTGGCGAAAATTTTATCTATAAGCTCATAGGATCTGTCGTCGTCCGCCAGCAAAATATCTGCGGTATCATTTATGCAGCCGTACTTATTTATCCATTTGAACATTGCGTTAAGATGTGCCAAGGTTTGTATACAGGGGACAAGCTCAACCCCGTTTTCACGGCAGAAAGCGTCTGCCTCTTTAAGCTCTGCCTTTGAAAATCTTCCGCGCTGATGCCCGAAATACGGCTCGCCGTCAACCTCATAAGTATCTTCGGTGTAAAGCATTAACGTATCGTAGCCCAGCGCCGATATTAGCTTTACAAACCTTTTAAGGGCGGTAAGGTTCATAACCGCGTTTCTTGAGCAATCTACCATTAAGCCTTTCATTTTGCTTCACCGTAAACCATTTCAATTATGTTTTCAAGATATTCCTTTGCGTAAAGTATATCCTTGTTCTGCTCCTCACCCTCAATTTCGCGCTCTATTGTAACGTAGGAATCATAGCCTATTTCATGCAGCTTTTCAAACAGGCGGTTGAAATCTACCTTGCCCTCGCCTATGCGGGTCTCCATACCGAGGTCGTGACCGTTGGTGGGGTAGCAGCCGTCCTTTGCGTGCAAATTACGAACATACTTGCCGAAAACGTCAAGCGCGTCAACCGGGTTTGCTCTGCCGTAAAGAATAACGTTTGCGGTGTCAAGATTTACGCCGAGGTTATCTGTTCCCACCTTTTCAAAGCAGCGAAGCATTGTAACCGGCGTTTCCTGCCCGGTTTCAAACAAAAGGTACTGACCGTTGCGCTTTAAATGCTCTGCAACCTGTCTTACCGCAACGCAGAAGGGCGCAAACTGCGGGTCGTTCGGGTTCTCGGGTATAAAGCCCATATGAGTTACAACGTCGGTTATGCCGAGCTTTTTTGCAAAATCGGCGCCGTCGCATAAATTTTTAATGCGGTGAACTCTGTACTCGGGCGGTACAAGCCCTAAGGTTATCTGCCCGTCGTAAAAATCCCAAACGGTGGGGCCCTCCCAGCCGCACCAAAATGCCGAAACGGTTATTTTTTTATCGCCTATAAGCTTTTTCAGTATTTCGGCGTTTTCATCTGTCCAAAGCTCAGGTTTCCAGGAAATGAGCTGGCAGCTGTCAAAACCGTTTGCGAGCAGCTCTTCAAACTTTTTTGACATTTCGTTTATGTCATTCAAATGTACGCAGGTTCCAATTTTCATTAAAAAATCCCCCTTGAATATTGATTTTCTTATAATTTTATGTTAGCATAAATATAATGCAGCAGTTAGGATTATTTTGATTTTTTTCAGTATTTTTTTGACTTAGGTGATTTTCGTGAGATTAGACGGACAAAAGGAGCTTACCCCTGTTGTATACGGCGACAGCGCCGTTAAAATTCATGACTCGGTTTTTCGCTCGGGTGCCCAGCTGTGCTTTACGACCCACTGGCACGAGCGAATGGAAATACTTGTAATTTTAAACGGCGGGCTTGAAATATACTCGGGCGATATTAAGGAGTATGCAAAGGCGGGCTCGGTCGCCGTTTTTATGCCGGGGCAGCCGCACCGCGGCATTTCGGGACCGGACGGTGTTTCCTACCGGACAATTATGTTTGATGTGCAGGCGTTTTATAATTCTACCAATGCCACCGAGAAATACCTTGTGCCGGTTGCCGAGCAGAGAATAGCCTTTGCCGGAGTTTCAAGTAATCCAGAGGTATTTGCCGCCGCAAAAGCGGTTGCCGATGAACAGCTTTCGGGCGACGGCGCTTCACCGCTTTTGGTGGTTGGCGGAATTTACAGGCTTTTGGGTCTGCTTTATAAATATTGCGCGGCGGGGGAGCGTATTCACGCTTTATCGGATGACAGATTCCGCAACGTTACCGAATATATTGAGCGCAACTTCCGCGAGGATATATCCTCAAAAGAATTAAGCCGCCGATTCGGGTATGACGAAGCATACTTTTGTCGGCGGTTTAAGGTGGTTACGGGGCTTACCCCTATGATGTATATACAAATATTAAGGCTTGAATTTGCTAAAAAAATGCTGAGAACAGAGAAGAATATAAAGATTTCGGAGCTTTCGGCGCTTTGCGGTTTTTCTGATCCCGGCTATTTTGCACGCTGCTTTAAAAGGCATTACGGTATGTCGCCGTCAGAGTATGTGCTGAGGCACACCGGGCAATCGGTAGGGTGATGTGATTTTACTCAAGTTCAAATGCGCCGGTGTAAAGCTGATAATACTTGCCTTTTTCCTCAATAAGCTTTTTGTGGCTGCCGCGTTCTATAATTCTGCCGTGGTCAAGCACCATAATAACGTCCGAGTTCTGAACGGTGGAAAGTCTGTGAGCAATAACAAACACCGTTCTGCCCTGCATAAGCCTATCCATACCCTTTTGAACTATTGCCTCGGTGCGGGTATCTATGCTTGATGTCGCCTCGTCAAGTATCATAACGGGCGGGTCGGCAACCGCCGCGCGCGCAATTGAAATCAACTGCCGCTGCCCCTGCGATAAACCGCTGCCGTCGCCCTTTAATACCGTGTTGTAGCCCTCTGGCAGCATTTCTATAAAGCCGTGCGCGTTGGCAAGCTTTGCCGCGGCTATGCACTCCTCGTCGGTTGCGTCAAGCCTGCCATAGCGGATGTTATCCATAACCGTACCCGTAAACAGGTTTACATCCTGCAAAACAACGCCCAAGGACCTGCGCAGATCGGCTTTTTTAATCTTGTTTATATTTATGCCGTCATATCTTATCTTGCCGTCTGCGATATCGTAAAAACGGTTTATAAGGTTGGTAATTGTGGTTTTGCCTGCGCCCGTAGCGCCCACAAATGCTATTTTCTGTCCCGGCTCTGCGTAAATATCAATGTTATGCAGCACTATTTTATCGGGAACATAGCCGAAATCAACATCGAACAGCCGCACGTCACCCATAAGGCGGGTATATGTCACAGTGCCGTCGTGGTGGGGGTGGCGCCATGCCCAAATGCCCGTGCGTTTTTCGCTCTCGGTTATATTGCCGTTTTCATCAATATTTGCATTTACAAGGGTAACGTAGCCGTCATCCGTCTCGGGCTTTTCGTCCATAAGCTCGAATATACGCTCGGTACCCGCCATAGCCATAACTACCGAGTTTATCTGCTGTGAAACCTGGCTTATGCTCATGGTAAACTGCCGCGTCATATTAAGGAACGGCACTACCACCGCCACCGAAATTGCCTGCCCCGAAAGGGAAAGGTTGGGCGCGTTTGCAATAATCAGAATACCGCCGATAAAGGCTATAAGCACATACAGAATATTGCCTATGTTGCCCATTATAGGCATTAGTATATTTGCAAATATATTTGCGCTTTCGGCGTCCTTAAACAGCTGGTCGTTTATCCTGTCAAAGTCCTTTTTGCTTTCTTCCTCATGGCAGAATACCTGAACGACCTTTTGCCCGTTCATCATTTCCTCTATATAGCCCTCTACCACACCTATAGCCTTTTGCTGCTTTATAAAATAGCGCGCGCTGTTGCCGCCTATTTTCTTGGTCACCATAGTCATGGCGAAAACACCGAGGAATACCACAAGGGTCATCCAGACACTTAAATAAAGCATATAGAAAAGCAGCGCTATAATTGTTAAAAGCGAGGTGAAAAGCTGCGGCATACTTTGCGATATTAACTGGCGCAGGGTATCAATATCGTTGGTGTAGTAGCTCATTATATCGCCGTGGGTGTGCGTGTCAAAATACTTTATGGGCAAGCTTTGCATACTGCCGAACATATTTTGCCGCATTTTATTTAAAAAGCCCTGCGTAACTACCGCCATAAGCTGCGAGTAAATAAAGGTGGCAATAACGCCTAAAGCATAAAAGCCTATCATAAGCCCTATTACCTGCATAAGTCTGCCCGAAACGGAATTAAAGCCTATATCCAGCCCGTCCTTAATAACAAGCAAAAGCTGATTTAAAAAGAGCGATGAAACCGTTCCCGCAAGCGCGCTCAATAAAATGCACACGCCTACAATAACAAGATAGGTTTTGTAATATTTAAAAAGATATTTAAAAAGTCTTGAAAGCGTGCCTTTGGCGTTTTTAGCCCTAGGTCCGCCCTTGAATCCTCTCGGTCCCGGCATTATTCTTCACCTGCCTTATTCTGCGAATAGTATACTTCTTTATAAATTTCATTGCTTTGGAGCAGTTCCTCATGCGTGCCCACGGCGTTTATTCTGCCGTCTTCCATAACAACTATGCGGTCGGCATCTTGCACCGATGAAATACGCTGCGCTATAATAATCTTTGTGGTATCGGGTATTTCGGTTGCAAGCGCGTTTCTTATAAGCGCGTCGGTCTTGGTATCAACCGCGCTTGTGGAGTCGTCAAAAATAATTATTTTCGGCTTTTTAAGCAGTGCGCGCGCTATGCAAAGGCGCTGCTTTTGTCCGCCCGAAACGTTTGTGCCGCCCTGCTCTATGTGGGTATCGTACCCGTCGGGCAGGGTATTTATAAATTCATCCGCCTGAGCCAGTTTACATACCCGCACCAGCTCTTCGTCGGTCGCGTTCATATCGCCCCAGCGCAGGTTTTCTTTAATTGTGCCCGAGAAAAGTACGTTTTTCTGCAAAACCACCGAAACGGCGTTGCGCAGCGTTTCAATGTCGTAATCCTTAACGTTGCTGCCGCCCACAAGCACCTCGCCCTCGGTTGCGTCGTAAAGGCGGGAAATAAGCTGAATAAGCGATGATTTACTGCTGCCCGTGCCGCCTATAATGCCTATAGTCTCGCCCGATTTTATGTGCAGGTCAATATCGGTAAGGGCGTATTTTTCCGCGCCCGCGTGATATTTAAAGGAAACGCCGTTAAAATCAATGCTGCCGTCCGGCACGTCTGTTTTTGGGCTTTCGGGGTTTTCAATGGTGCTTTCCTCTGTTAAAACCTCGCAGATACGCTGTATGGACGCGTTTGAAATAGTTATCATAACAAAAATCATTGAAAGCATCATAAGGCTTGATAATATCTGCATACCGTAGGTGAACAGGCTTGAAAGGTCGCCAACGCCCATGGCGCTGCCGCCGCTGCTTATAATAAGCTTTGCGCCGAAATAGGATACTATTACCATTGCCGCATACATTGCAATCTGCATTGCGGGGCTGTTAAGGGCTACAAGCCTTTCCGCCTTTGTGAAATCGGCGCATACCTCTTCGGAAGCCTTGCCGAACTTGTTTTTTTCATAATCCTCGCGCACAAAGGATTTTACAACCCGCATTCCCTTAACGTTTTCCTGAATTGAGTTGTTAAGGTTATCGTACTTTTTAAACACGCTGTTAAAAAGCGGCATTGCCTTTTTAATTATAAGGAAAAGCGCGAATGCCAAAAACGGCACTAACGCCACATACACGGTGGATAGCTGTGGGCACATTTTAAACGCCATTATCATTGCGAAAATGAACATCATAGGTGAGCGCACCGCTATGCGTATTATCATCATATACGCCATTTGCACGTTTGAAATATCGGTCGTAAGGCGGGTTACAAGGCTTGAGGTTGAAAATTTATCGATATTGGTAAACGAAAAACCCTGAACCTTGTAAAACAGGTCGTGCCGCAAATTTTTTGCAAACCCGCACGAAGCCGTGGCGCAGGTCTTGCCCGCCATAGCCCCGAAAAACAGGGAAACGAACGCCAATAAAATAAGCATAAGGCCGTATTTTAATATAAGCGACATATCCGTGCCGTTTTGTATGTGGTTTATAAGCTTTGCAATATAAAAAGGAATAACGCACTCAACTATAACCTCAATAGAAACTAATATCGGGGTCAAAATCGAGGGCTTTTTGTATTCCCTTATACTGCCCATAAGTGTTTTTATCATACTGTCTCTCCTATTCTTCCATATTGTTTTTAAGCTTTTCGGTAATGCGGAAAAAAGCTTCAAGCTCTTCGTCGGTCAGCCCTTTTCGCAGTTTTTTCTCCCGCGCGGCAATATCTTTGCATATTTCGGTGTGAATTTTTACCGCTTTGTCCGTCAGCACGATTTTTTTAAGCCGCGCGTCGTTTTCAACGCTCACACGTTTAATATAACCGTCCTTTTCCATAAGCTTTAACATGTTGCTTGCGGTTGAACGCCTGATTGAAAATTTTTCTTCAAAATCCTTTTGGAAAATATCCTTATCGCGGTTCTCATAAAAATAATTTATTGCCCAGCCGTGTATACGTCCGTTTGGTTTAGGGTCCATATTGGCAATGTTTCTTTCAACATCGCGCCTTATAAGATTTGAAAGCGTGCGTATTTCAAAGCCTATGTCCTTTTCGCCGTGCACATAATCACCTCACTAATATTTGTTAGCTTGCTAACTATTATAACACAAATAACCCGTTTGTCAACAAGCAAATATTTAATTTTTTGTTAAGGTTGAGCGAGATGTATTAAGCTCTTGCCTGCTTAAAATATGTTGTTTAAAAAATACTTGCAAAAGCTGTGTAATTATGGTATAATAACAAAACAAACCAAAATGCGGATATAGTTCATCGGTAGAATGTCAGCTTCCCAAGCTGAACAGGTGGGTTCGACTCCCATTATCCGCTCCAAAAATCCTCATTCGTAAGAATGGGGATTTTTACTTCTTACCTCTTTATTCTCTGTTTATGACCGATCAGAAGCACCGCAGGCTTCAAATACATATTTTGAGGTGTAAATTATGACATTTATTCAACATTACAATTCTCCGCTGGGTGGTATTCTGCTGGCGGCAGATGAAATCGGTCTGACCGGCTTATGGTTTAACGGGCAAAAATATTTTGCCCGCAGCCTGCCTGCCGGGTATACAGAGCAGAACACCCCGGCACTTTCGGAAGCAAAGCGCTGGCTGGAGGTTTACTTCACAGGCAAGAAACCGGATTTTATGCCGCCGCTGCATATTGTCGGTTCTGCGTTTCGCAGGGCTGTATGGGAAATTCTCTTGCAAATTCCCTACGGAAAAACCACAACCTACGGCGAGATTGCGCGACAGCTCGCCAAAAAACAAAAGCTTCCTAGGATGTCGGCACAGGCGGTGGGCGGAGCTGTTGGGCACAATGAAATATCTATCATTATTCCCTGCCACCGCGTGGTTGGTACAAACGGCAGCCTGACCGGGTATGCCGGCGGAATTGACAAAAAAATAAAGCTGCTGGAGCTGGAGCATACCGATATGAGCAGCTTTTTTGTACCTAAGAGCGGTACGGCACTATAATTAAGTCTCCAAACAGAGTCAAATTTCAACCGGCTTTGTTATTTGTATAATAACTCCGAAATCCATAAAAGTTAAGCCATTTTCGGTTAAAAGCGTTATTCCCGAAAATGGCAGGTGAATAATGTGCTGTTATATTCCGCCGATCTTGCGGTTTATAAAAAGCTATTTCATAATCATTTTTATCAAAGCAAGTGCAATAGGGCTTACAATAAATCTGTTGAAAATATTATTGCAAATACCGCCCGCAAAAAAAGCTATGTACGATGCTCCGCCGTCTGAATACTTAATTTTTTTAAGTATATGCGACCTGTAAATACAATCGGCTGACAGCCCGATAGGTATTTGTAAAACTATTATTACAAGAACCGACCATAATGTAATCTTAATTGATATGTAATATATCTCTTTTTCCGCCTCGTAGGCCCTTATCGGCTGTCCGTTCACCTCTATAATTAAATCGGGATTATTTGCCGTGTAATCATCCGCGTTATAATTCTGCTCATACTCTGCTACCTCTTTGTAAAGAGGCGTTAATTGTCCCCGATAAGAGCAGGATATTAAAAGCGTTACGCATAACGCCAAAACAGAATAGATAACCGCAAAAAGCGCCGCGTTTTTATACATTTTACGGTAACACATCCAATTAACGCCAAAGAAAAATGCCGCCCAGTTCCAGCTTAAAAAGAGCTTTTTATTCTCATTTTCAGCATAAATACCAACATAGCGAGAAGCGTTTTTATCAATGAAAAAATGCCAATCCGCCTTTTTAACCCCGTTTAACAATTCTTCCTTCGGGGAGGCGGTAGGGGGTATCCTTTTCCAGCATTGTTTGCAATATCCGTCGCTTACAGTATAAGCAGCACCGCAATATTCGCATTTCTTTTCGGTATTATCCGCCATTTTCCCAACCCTTTCGTAATATCCTCAGTTCCGATGCTCAAGATAATTATAGCCGCAATCCGGGCATTTGGGATAATCAATATCGTGGGTTTTTCCACATTCGGGGCAGGTGCGCTGCCAAATCGCATCGTCGCCCGCTTCGTCGGTCTCCTCATTTTCAATTGCGGCTTTTGCTTTGCGGTACCGCTTTGCTTTTCTCGTATAACCTAAAGCCAGCAACAGATCAAACAATGAAATTGCCGACATTATTATTAATACGATGATTTTATTTATAAGCGGCGACTCAATCAGCCCAGAAGACACAATCCGGGCATCAGAAAAGAACAGCCATAAGCCAAATGCAAAAATACCGGCAGAGGTAATAAAGCAAAACACCGCCATCGGCGCTGCGTTCCCCGGAGCGGATACTGTCGGCGGTACTTTACCCGTACCGATGTAATGACCGGGGTTAAACATATTATTCTGAAATTCGGCAACGTCCTTGGAAGAGTCGTATTCTTTTTCAAATTCTTTATTGTTCTCACTCATACCGTAATCCCCTTTAATTTAATAAAAAATTAAACCGTCTTTATTTATTAGACGGAGCGCCGCTTAAAAACTCTCAATAAATTTTTAAACTCCGTTTGATTTAATTTTATCGCAAATTGCAATAGCAAGTTGAAACAAAATTAAAATAGCAGTGACTTTATGGTAGAGGACTTTGGATTTACGAAGAGAGGGGCGTAGCCCCGAACGGAGGAAATCCAAAGTGGCGCGATATTAGGCAGCGTAGATTTTATCTAATTCCTGCTCAAACAGCTCTTCTGGGGTGCGGTATCCGAGAATTT
>OHBM01000200.1_pt1 | contig 48697 bp, 50 predicted proteins | sample 1577251 | NCBI WGS metagenome assembly OHBM01 (sample SAMEA3541557, study PRJEB24748) | human gut metagenome | biome: human gut; feature: human-associated habitat; material: faeces | place: China | collected 2012 | reverse complement strand
GCAGAGTTCTACGCACAGGACATCATGACGAAGCGTCCGGAGCAGCTCTCCGTGGAGCAATTCGTAGAGCTTACGAACATCGTGGAGGCAGAGATGAAGCGCCTTGAAATAAAATAGGGGGTGCACTTGTTTTTTGTTGGTGCACTTATCTCTTTGTTGGTGCAGTTGAGACAACTGCACCCCCTGATAATAGCACATACTTCTTAGGGGGTGCACTTGTCTCAAGTGCACCAATTTATTAATAATACATACTTCTTAGGGGGGTGCAGTTGTTTCTTTGTTGGTGCAGTTGAGACAACTGCACCCCCTGATAATAGCACATACTGAAAAAATCTGCCATATCTACCAGCATCTTACGCAACTCGCACATTATAAGCACAATAAAGGCTGGTAGATAAGTCGCCGGAAGCCTAAATCTTCCAGCCTATCTACCAGCCTTTTTGTATATCTACCAGCCTATGCCGTTCTGTTTAGCGGCATAGGTGTTTTTTTTTAGCTGTTTTACTTCTGCAGATACTTCTTGCCGTTGATGATAACGATGCCCTTATAGTCGGCAGCTACACGCTGACCGGCGATGTTGTAGCGTACGTTGCTCTGCGGCTTAACGGTTGTCTGAACGCCGTTGATAGAAGAAGCAGCGTCGTCGAGCACGAAGAGCATCGGCTTGACAGCGTTCTTCTGAGCCTCTTTCCATGCACCGAATGTGGTGTATGTACCATTGCCGAACTGCATGAACTGACCGTTGTTTGTGATGGTGAATGTGCCGTTCTCAGCCGGCTCTACAGTCCAAGCCTTAGCCTCGTCGCCGAGCTGGAATGAAGCGTGCGAACCATCTGAGTAGAGGTAGTAGCCGTTAGCGTCCTTGATAGCGTAGCCGCCCTCAACGCCCTCGAATGTGAATGCGTCGTTGTACGAAGACTTGATCTTGAGCTCGTCAACGATGCCGTCAACCTTGAAAGAGTTGAGGTAGCCGTACGGCTTCTCTGCGTTGTACTTAACCGGAGCAGCGTAGTAAGTCTTCTCGTCGCGCTGAGCAACGATGAGGTAGTCCTTGCCAGCCTCTACAGCAGTAGCCTTCTTGTATACGTTCATGTGGTAAACATAAACTGTGCAGGTAGCAGTGCCAGCGTTGAAGTCGTCGTTCTCCTCAGCAGAAGCAGTGATGACAGCCTTGCCCTCCTTGCCTGTAGCAGCGATGACGCCCTCAGCGTTTACTGTAGCTACCTCCTCGTTGTCAGAAACGAACTTAACAGCAGCTGTTGTTGCCTTTGTGAATGTAGGAGCAGTGAATGTTGTGCCGAGCTCATAGTTTACAGTTGTCTCAGAGAAAGCCAAGCCTGCAGACTTCTTCTGTTTGCCTTCTGCCTTGTAGATGTTGATCTTTGTGATCTGAGTGTTGTGAGCAGAGAGCACCTTGAATACGTATTCGGTGCCGATAGCCTGGTTGTCCGCGTCAATATCAAAAGTGCTTGTTGCCGTAGCGCCAACAACCTTTGTGCTAACCTCGTTCTCACCAACGAAGATGTTCTGCTCAACCTTTCCGGAAGCCCCGTTTCTGCCAACAACCTCAATCTTTGAAACCGGGAATGCGAGAGTAGGAAGAGTCAATGTTGCGCCCTTCTTGCCAAGCATAAGGAATTTGTCCTTGGTGTTGTAGTAGTAACCGTCAGGTGCAGCCAGTTTAATAGAGTAAGTACCATCTGTAAAAGTCAGCTCTGTTTTGCCCATCGCATCTTTTGCAGGTATTTTCCAAGTGTCGTTTGATGTGAAATCAAGTGTCACTTCCTGTGCTGACATTGAGCCACATACAAGTGTCATGGCAGCCACGAATGCATAGCGTAAAGTTTTAATCATAGTGTTTAATTTTAAGTTTATAGATGTTACATTATAATGTTTGATTACGTTGTTGTTTACGATGCAAAGTTATATATTAAATATGAGAAAAGCAATTACAGGGATATTAAAAAAAGTCTTGCATTCTAAAAAACTTTCGCTTTTCTTTGGGCGTTTCATTAAAATAGTTTAACTTTGCCTATGCGTTAATGCAAAGCAACATTATTATTCATTTTAAAAGCCCCTGTTTATTGCCTATCGAAGCACATTTACTTAACAAAAAACGATTAAGAAAATGAAGAATTTAAAGGATATGACCGACGAGGAGTTGGCCTTATCATACGTCGATGGGAATAACAAGGCTTTCGATCTGTTGCTTTCGCGCAATCAGCAGAACCTTTTCTCATACATCCTTTTCGTGGTTCACGACCGCGAGACCGCCGATGACATCTTCCAGGAGACCTTCATAAAGGTTATCACCCGTCTCCAGGAGGGTCGCTACGTCGTCAGCGGCAAGTTCGGCGCGTGGGTGATGCGTATTGCCCACAACGCCATCATGGACTGGTATCGCGACCAGACGTCGCGTTGCATCGTGAAAGCCGGAAAGGACAACGACCTCTCTAATATAGGTGGCGACGAACTTGTGGAGGGCAACATCGAGAACACCTACGTCAACCGTCAGGTGATGAGCGACGTGCGCCGTCTTCTCGATATGCTGCCGCCCATTCAGCGCGAGGTGGTGTACATGCGCTTCTACCAGCAACTCTCGTTCAAGGAGATTGCCGACACCACGAGCGTGAGCATCAACACCGCACTCGGACGCATGCGCTACGCCCTGCTCAACATGCGACGCATGGCGAAGAGCAACGGCATCTCGCTGCAGCTGATGTAAGGTGAGGTGTAGCTTTTACTTATAGTAGGAGGCTTCGGCATTAGCTTTCCGCTACGCGCCGCTGACTTTCAGTTCCTGCCGTAGCCTCCTACGATTTGCATTGTTAGCTGTTCAATTTGCCGATGTTACCACGCACTGGTAACCGTGTTTTTGCTATGCGGTAACGATGTTACCGGTTTGCGGTAATGGTATTACCAGTTTGCGGTAAATGTGTTTTTTTTCAGTTTCTCAGGCAAGGTTTTCTATCTATTGCGATTTAATGGGTTGAAACCGATTCTTAAATCGGCTGAAACAATAAGCATAAAGATAGAAAACCAATAAAGAAAAGTGATATGAAAACAAGAAAACTCTCTGTTTTAGTCTTGGGCTTCTTAGCCTCAGTGTTCGGTCTGACTTCCTGCGATATGGATTCGGACAACTATATTGTGCAGCGTCCTACGGCGCTCGTCACCGTATATCCCGTCACCTCCGAGTCGTTCCGCATGCAGCTCGACGACCAGACCGTGCTCTTTCCTACCAACATGAAGGCTTCGCCCTTCGGCGATAAGAAGGTGCGTGCGCTCGTGAGCTACGAGTACGAGGAGGGCGCCACAGGCAACCTGCGCAACGTGCGCGTCAACTGGATTGACAGCATACGCACCAAGCAGCCCGTCGTGTCGAAGGGCAGCGACGACGAGAAGCTGTACGGCAACGACGGCGTAGAGATTGTGCGCGACTGGGTGACGGTGGCTGAAGACGGCTACCTCACATTGCGCCTGCGCACCATCTGGGGCGGCGGCAAGCACATCATCAACCTCGTGGGCGGCGTCAACAAGGATAATGTATACGAGTTCGACCTGCGCCACAACGCTCAGGGCGACATCAGCGGCGTGCTGGGCGACGCGCTCATCGCCTTCGACCTCAACAGCATGTGGCCCGACCATCCCGAGGAAGTGAAGATAAAGCTCAACTGGAAGTCGTTCAGCGGCAAGAAGTCGATGGAGTTCCCGCTGAAGATGCACAGCGACAAGAGCGTGATTGTAACAGGCGACATAGCGAAGTCGCGTTTCGTCGATTAACATTTCACCACATAAACCCTCAGAATGTTCCGATTCTCATTTCACAAGTCTGATAGCGAGGAGCGCCTGCTGCAACGTCTGCAGCAGGGCGACACGTCTGCCGCGGAGCCGCTCTACCGGCTCCACGTGCGCTATCTGTCTGCCTTGTGCTCGCGCTATCTCACCGATGATGAGGACATAAAAGACGTTCTGCAGGAGTCGTTCCTAAGGATATTCTCCTCGATAGACTCCTTCGAGTATCGAGGCAAGGGATCGCTGAGGGGCTGGATGGCGAAAATCACGCTCAACGAGACGCTGAAGTTTCTGCGCGCCCGTAGCCAGCTCGACTTCGTAGACATAGCCGACCTGCCGCACGACGTGCCCGACACCGACCTGCAGACCGAAGGCATACCCACCGACGTGCTCCACCGCTTCGTGCGCGAACTGCCCGACGGCTACCGCACGGTGTTCAACCTCTACGTCGTCGACGACAAGAGTCATAAGGAGATAGCCTCGCTGCTCGGCATAAAGGAGAGCACGTCGGCATCGCAGCTGCACAAGGCGAAGGCGATGCTCGCAAGAAAGATAAAACAATACAGAACCAGTAATTCCTTTCTACTATGAAGCGAAATTGGAAAGAAGACATACACGACCGCCTCGGCAACTTCGAGACCGAAGCCCCCGACGGACTTTGGGAAGCCATACACCAGCGTATGGCTCAGACGGAGCCTGCCCAGGCAGAGAAGCGCCAGACGCCTTTCGTCCTGCAGCCCACTCTGCGTCGCACGGCGTGTGCAGCCGCAGCGTGTCTTGCCCTTGTTGCGGGATACCAGTATTTCGCCGACGGCGGAAAGGAGACTGCCAATGGCGTGAAACCGGCTGGCGTCAACGGAATGATTGCCGTAGGAGGCACGGTCGCATCCGACAATAGCCGGTACGTTGCATCCAAGCCTGCAACCGCATCAATTGTTGCAACGAACCTCGCCGGCGTGCGTGTAGCTAAGAACGGCGTAACGCCCGCTGCCGACGCAGCCGTGCTGCCGACGCAGAACAGCGAATCTGCACAAATCTCAACACCTCAACATCTCAACCCCTCAACATCACAACACCACAACACCTCAACACCTCAACATCTCAACACCTCAACATCACAACATCTCAACCCCTCAACATCTCAACCCCACAACCCCTCAACATCACAACATCTCTACACCTTAACATCACAACACCCCAACCCCTCAACATCTCTGCTTGCATACACGCCAGCCGACAACAGTCGTGGCAGGCATGATGGCGTGGCGGCTCGCTGGACGCTATCCACCAGCGCCACAACCGGCATGGGCGCATCGTCAGTCACCAATTCTACCGCTACGTACGTCGAAGCCGTAGGTCCAGACGACGTAATATGGGCAGACAATCCGCAGCTCGGCATCGGCATCTTCAACCAAGGCAAGAGCGTAAAGACCGAGTACAAGCACCGGCTGCCGGTGCGCGTAGGGCTCAACGTGGCTTATCGCCTTACAGACCGACTCAGCGTGGAAAGCGGCGTGAGCTACACGCGACTCTCCTCAGACATGAAGGACGGCACGAAGGACAACTACTCGTCGGGCAGTCAGAAGCTCGACTACATCGGCGTTCCGCTCAACGTGAAGTATCGCGCCTTCGGCTATCGCCGACTGAGCGTATACGCCTCAGCCGGACTGCTAACAGAGAAGTGCGTGTCGGGCAAGGCGACACACGAGTACGTGATAAGCGGCGAGAAGAAGAAGCACGAGGCGGAGGACGTGGCTGCGAAGCCTTGGCAGTTGTCCGTCAACGCAGCCCTCGGAGCGCAGTTAGACGTGCTCCGCAATGTGGGCGTCTACGTCGAGCCAGGCGTGAGCTACTACTTCGACGACCGCTCCCCGCTCAGCACGATATACAAGGAGAAGCCCCTCAACTTCAACCTTAATCTGGGCGTTAGATACACGATAGGCAAATAGAAAGAGCTTATATCCAAAATCAGTCTGGAATACATCTGTGTAAGCATTGTTACATTAAACTTGAAACTATCCAAGAAATAAGAAGAGTCAGTCAGCCAAAAAGGATTGCCAGTCATATCTGCTGTTATTTGCATCACCGCACGTCTGATAGCAATTTCAATCTTTTCTATCTCATTGAACATGAGCAGTCTTAGTTTCTTGTCAAAGCGATAAAGCATCATCACCTTCTTGAAGGTTGAACCTTCCTTATACAAATGTGCTGTTTTTGGCATCTTCAACAAAGGATACATATAAGCAGACAATCTGTAATAACCAATGTTATCAAGGTGTTGTATGGCTTTGTTTCTATCACAAATTTGTAAACCTCGAGATTCAAGCAAATTAACGAGATTTTCTGAAGATTCAAATCGTTTTGTCATAGTGAGGCAAGAGGAGTTACTATATATTCACATCTACGTGGGGCTTTCAGCGTTGCTCGTTTCGACTTGTCGGGCAATGTGAAGGCTTTTCTATCGTGGAACGAGTGCCAGGATGGACTCCACGCTTGGATCAGTAAGCGTTTTGTAAGTATCTGTAAATCAAAAGAAACTTTATAATATCAAGTGTAATTGATACTATAAAGTTCCCGTTGATTGGAAGAGTGTTCTCTTCTTAAAGATTAGCCCAACATTGCTTCTTGCATTATATTTTAGCGGTTAACATCCGTTAACTCGCTTCTTGCGATATCAAGTGCATCAAGACACAACTCTTCTTCACCTTCCAAAGCATCCAAAATCTTATCGGCAAGCCACAGGGTAAGCATTTCCTTTTCGTCTATATGGAAATACTTTGCCAACAGAATCACTTGACTTCTTTTTGCCCTACGGTCGCCACGCTCTATCTTACTGAACATGGGAGTGTCAATCTCCAAATATGCTGCCAGTTGACGTTGCAGCACCTCATGTTTGTCTCTTAATTCCTTTATCTTGTTTCCTAATAACATATCCATTGTATTTTATGTTCGACCGAAATGTTCGGTATGTCGGTCGGATTTCGCTATAATCGGTCGCTTTCGCTATAAATTCCGTTAAATTTCGACGGATTTTTATGAATTTCGACGGATTATCCATTGTCATCCGTCGAATTTCGACGAAATAGATGGATTTCAACGAAATTTATTTCTCAAACCAATTTCGTCCATCTGTCCATATCAAGTCCTCTTTTTTCATAGTTTTCAACAAATCTCCTAAGGTACGTAGTTTCTGTTCTTCCGTTTTATTCTGAGGAAGCACATCCTTCAGATATTCGTAGATGCTGTCTCGCTTGGCACCTTCTTTACCAGCGTTACTTAGATATTGAAGAACCATCTGGCGCAACTTCTCCTTATCCAATCCTTTTGTCTTGGTGTAAGAAGGTAGTTGGTGCGTGTTCTTGGCAATGTTCAGAGAGATGCTGTAATACGGTGCTTCGCCTTCTATAAGTCCACGCTTAAGCAAATCTTGGGCAACATCTTCATGAATGGTTCTGCCTTTCTGTACTGCGTCGAGCGAGATACAATCCCACAAGGAAAGAGTGTCGTTTGTCTTTAGCAAGTCAGTATACCGCTTGTTGATTTCATTGCCATAGATGCGGACAACGACTTTCTTCTTTATCGGGTCAATCTCATAATCTGGCATAGGGAAATGTCTGCGCCATTGCTCGCTGAACATCTTCTTAATACCACGACTTACGGTGTCAATCATGTTGAAATCAACCATAGCCCTGCACAGACATTCATTGCGGAAATGCGTCTGAGGTTCTTCGTTCCTCAAAGCATTCTCCAAAGTACCGGGTATGAATGTACCTGCATTTGAATAATATAAGTAGCCTGAATTCTCCACGAAGTTGATACGTTGTTGAAGTTCATAATCCTGATGGGCGATGCAGTTATGAAGAGCCTCACGAATCGTATAATCATCATACTGCTTCATTGTATCCGGGAACAGCGTACCTCCAGGCATTTCTCTCAAAGTCAGGTTTTCTATCTTTGAGAGAATCTCATCCACAGTCAAAATGAATGGAACCGTGAAGTGTTCGTAGTCCACAACATCCTGTTTTTCGTCTCTTCGTGTCCAAGTCACCTGTGCAACAGCAGGACGCAACTTGAAGGCTGATTCGTATTTGCCAAGCAATATAATGGCAGCACGAGTAATACCACCATTCCGTATCAGACCGCACTTGCCGAGGAAAGTCTGAACGCTCCAAGCGTTCACTTCTTCCGCAGGTATGCGACTATGTACTTTCTTGAACATCATGCGAGCCTTGGCAACAGCAACTTCATCTAAATCATCTATTGTGGCATCAGGTACAATCTCGGCAGACCAGTCCTTTGCTGTATAGATAGGCTCTTCGAGGATGACGTTCATCCTTTCGTTAGTCATTTCAACCAAAGAATCTTCTATCCGCTGCCATGCCTTCTTGTGGGCAAGTACAGGGCGACGAGGCAAGTGCTTTGGGATATGTATTATCCATACTCGCTTGTTTGTATCATCAGTTACAAATTCTTCTATGCTTAGACCTTCTGATGACAGATAAGTGCATTGTTCCGTCAGTTTGAACGTTGCAGACTGTGTATTGGCAGGTTGCCCATTAAAGGTTAGCCTTGAAATGTCAGTCCCGACGATTTCGAGTGTCTTGTCTTTAACACCAATCACAAGATGGCCTCCCTCCATGTTGGCGATAGCCGACACGTAGGAAATTACATCGCCCTTCTCATCCCCACAGAACGAGTTCTTCAGATTCTTAAATTCCTTCCATTCACATCGCGCATTCTCCTGAGGATATTCACGAAGGAGATATTGTTGTAGTTCTTGTTCGAGCATAATCAATACTTCATTCTGTTTCAGTAATATTTATATCTCAATATAATCACGTCTTCGTGATAATGGTAGTTCTCTGAAAATAACAGGATTCCCTTCACTTGTCAAAAATAAGGATACTCTGTTTCCATAAAACTTGGTTAGGAATAAATGAAAACTTTTGAGTCCATCATCTTCATAAAACCATTCGTCTTTGGGAACAATAAAATATCCATCGCCAATATTGTTATTCTGATAGTCTGACTTCCTTACCACCAAAACATCTTTATTTGTGTCATACGTTCTTATCAGATTCATTTTTCTTCTTTTATTTATTAAACATTGCAATTGAATAGTCATCGTATGCTATCAATCCTTTTCTAATTAGGCTTTGTATGTATCTTATAAAGATGCACAGCTTCTATATATACCATTCATATTCGCGATGTTCTGTTAAAAACTGCACTAATTAAGAAATGCCTTTTCGTATTTATTGAACACCCTATGTTATTGATATCTCATTATACTAACAATCACACTTCATAATTCTGTTTTTATATAATAATGACTCTGTTCAACTCTGACACACGCTCTTTACCATGAAGATAAGTATATTGTTCAAAGACTTCTTTTGCTCGTCCAATGTGTAAATAATGTTCTACTTCCGCAGATTTATTAGCTATATACTGAATATATTCTTTTATAAGATAGGTTATATGAGCTTCTTTTGAATATGACTTTCTGGCCATTTCTCTGATTCTACTATCTTCCAAGTGCATTTCGTTTATTTCTTTCTTTGATGTCCAAGGCCAGTTTGTGGTATATCCGGAATCTTTGTATTCGCTATGGTAACTAGGTAATATGGTTTCTAAATATGCATCAGAATAATATGAACATCTATGTGTTTCAGAATAGAATGTGTCATTATCTCCAATTTTTGTTTTTGTCCATTCCGATATAGTTGTTTCGTATGAGTCAATAATACTGTTAATGTCTAACTTATCAACTTCTTCTTCAAGTTGTTTTATTACATCTCTGATGTCCGTCTTTAACCTTTTGTCGACTTCATAATAGTATTTAATTGCATTCTTTTGCAAATCTTCAGATCCAACATATATTCCATTGTGGGTTATTTTTGTGTAACGGCTTGAGGTTTTAAGAAAACCCTCAGATATATTCGAAGCATAATGGTCTTTATAATTGCTATAAATGTGAATATCACCGAAAAACATGGCAAAACAGCGTTGGTTCATGTGATTAAAACTGAAGATTCTATTTGACCATTCATCACTTAAACGCTCTGTATAATAAAACCTAAAGTTAGTTAGGCACCATATGTACGAATATATATCATCTTTGCCTATTTCGATTCCACATCTTAAAGTCTCATAATCATCGTCAACCAAAAACTTGTCTATATTATCTGCTTGGAATTCTTCTGCAAACTTTAAATGCTCTAAAGAGTAGCAGTCTCTTAATGCACCGAAACCTATTTTGATGACACCAATTGCTAATATGGAAGCAAGATTGGGACAGCCGCCAAAAACACCCTCGGGCAGATTTGTTATATGATCAGGTAAACTTATACTTTTAATCTTGCTTCGTACAAAAGCATGGCCTGTTAAATACATATGTTTGCATAGTGAAAAGTCCAAACTTTCTATTTGGGCATTTGGACTTATACAAAAGGACTCCATATATTCAAAATCTTCTCCAAAGGAAATCTGTTTGATAGGTGGCCACCCATCAAATGATTTCTCTTTTAATATTTTTATGGTAGAAGGGTCAAATGTTACCTTTTCCAATTTAGGGCAGTTGGCAATGGACGGAATAATATCCGTTAATGTTGGCATTATAATCTCTGTAACATGTGGGAAACCGCTAATTACTTTTGGTACATTAGGGCACATTGATAAATCTAATATGACTATATGTTCCTGCCTGATGGCAGTATACAGACTAGGATTGTAATTTCCCATTGTAATATCACTAATTCTATTGTCATAGAATGTAAACTTACCATTTTCGTAGCAGTATTTGTAGCTTCCGGTATTCAGAATTGTTTTAAGACTCGTTTTCATAAAAGTGAGTTATCTTCATGATTATTACACAATATATGCAATCTTAATATGGAATCGGGAATAGCTTCGCCAACTTGCTCAAAATCGCAATAGACGAAGCATTGAATATCTACTAATATTTTTAATATTGAACTCATATAATTTCTTTTTTTTGAAACGTCAAACATCTATCTCACAATTCTCTCCAGGAATGAGAATATCATATCCATTGGAAGAATTCCATATCGTTTCTGTGTGCTTTATATCAATAAGAGAATAATCAAGCAATCCATTACCATATACCAGTAGTGGAACTCTTTGTGTATGTTTATTCAGTTTCTCTACATTTTTTTTAAACTTAACGCTGTCAGTATCTTCGATTACAGAATTCAAGATGATATATTTTAAGGCTTCACCATAATCTACATATTCCTCTTTTTCAAGGTTGGGACAGCGCTTAATAAGCCTATACTCTTGTTCATGCTCCCATTCGTTGCGCTTGTGAAAGAATATTTTTTTTATTTGCTTCTGTATATCATGCTGAATACTTTGAAAGTCATTGGGCTTTGCTATATAAAACGACTCTACAGCTTTATCGTATGACACATTTATATGTTGAACATCTTTATCAAGATTGTTACATAAAGTATCTTTATCAAATACAAGGCAGACACCTTGACCTTTATCTGCATATAGCCCCCACATTTGATGGAGGTCAAATCCCAATTTGTTTTGTTCCATATCATCAATGGTAAGGCTAATTTGACGATATTTAGCCATCTCATTTTTTATTGTTTCCAATATGTCAGATGACAAATGTTGAATAGAATTCCCTGATAAATCAACATAGGAAATTTTGTTATTTTCATGAATGTCATTCATGTCACATAAATTTCCAAATCTAAGACTGTGGGATTTCAATATTTTAATGGCTGTATCAAATTTCGTGTAATGATACAATTTGCTTATGCTCTCGAATTCTTCTCTCATATTTGAATATTTTGTGTTACTGGCATTGCTTCCAATAGGCACATTTACTACCGACACCCCACCTTTGTTCTTTGAGATGGAGGGCGTACAAGAGGTAAGTCTTGCACTTGGACACGATGAGCCTGTGTCGGTAGGCTGCCCATTATACAATGAAGCGTCAGCCGTTAAAGGCTGTTTGGTGTTATCTTCCAATGTTATTGCTCAGAGGTTAGATTAAACCAATAGACTTTCTTTTGATAGAATTGTCAATTATTGACTACAAAAGTAGGAAATCTTATTAAGATGAAAGAATAAATAATTGGAAATCTTTATTTTTGGCATCACATTTCTGTAACTTGAGGCGATTTGTGGTAATTAACGCTACAAATTACCCTTCGTTGTCGTTATCTGGATAAACCTTGTGAATTCTTTTTTGATGGTGCTCCTAACCCCAACTTCTGTGTTCCGTCCCAATTCGTAAGTTGGTCGGCACAATCATTGGAGCCACCAAGTGAAACGTATGTATCTGCGCTGCACGACATGTGGTAAATGAACGAAAGGAAGTTCTGAATGATAGGTTCGGTATAAACAACCTCATCGGTAGCAAAGAGTTTTGTCCAGTGTGCGACACATTCTCCCCGATAGTTGCCACAATCATTCCAATCCATGCTCGCGAGAATTCTTTCAACGGCAAATTTGGCTCCTTGTGGAGAACGAAGCGCAAGGTTGGATTTTGTGGCAGTAGTCATAATACCATAATAAATGGCAGCTTTGGAGAAGGTGAGATACTCTTGATGTTGCAGATTCATGATTGGCTCAATAGCATTAATCCCAAATCGGTCATTAGGATTTCTCTGTGTCGTACGGCAAAGAGAAATCCTAATGACCGATTTTGCTTTATAGAGTGCTGAACAGCCAGCTATAACTTTGCTTAGAGGCAATGCTTCAGACCGTGTATCGTAGCGATAGGGTCTGCAGCCTTGAACACGTAGCTGCCGCTCACGAGCACGTCGGCACCAGCAGCCACGAGCAGCGGAGCCGACTTGTCGTCTACGCCGCCGTCTATCTGTATGAGAGCCTTGCTGCCCGACTCGTCGATGAGGCGGCGCAGGCGCTTCGTCTTCTCTATCGAGTTGGGTATGAACTTCTGTCCGCCGAAGCCTGGGTTGACGCTCATCAGCAGCACCATATCCACATCGCAGATGATGTCCTCGAGCATGCTCACCGGAGTGTGCGGGTTGAGCGTCACGCCTGCCTTCATGCCCGCAGCGTGAATCTCCTGAACGGTGCGGTGCAGGTGAGTGCACGCCTCGTAGTGTACGTTCATCATCATGGCGCCCGTAGCAGCCACCTGCTTGATGTAGTTCTCCGGATGCACAATCATCAGGTGAACGTCGAGCGGCTTCTTACACTCCTTTGAAACAGCCTGTATGACGGGGAATCCGAACGAGATGTTAGGCACGAACACGCCGTCCATGATGTCGAGGTGCAACCAGTCAGCCTCGCTGCGGTTTATCATGTCGATGTCCGAACGCAAGTCGATGAAGTTCGCTGAGAGAAGCGAAGGTGATATGAGAGTTTCCATTCCTGTTTATTTTATTTACTTTCTTTGTTTACGTTGTTTTCTTTTTTTAGAGTGTTGTTAGAGGTGTTGTGTTAGCTAACGCAATAAGGTTTATTGCGGTTGTTAGCCTGCGCCAATCTGTAGGAGTAGGCTATCTGTCGGATAAAGCTCAGCGTCTTTTCCGAAGGCTGTAGTTCTTCTTTAGTAAAATACTTCATAGGCAGAGCTATTTTATACGTTTTAGAGATGTTTTATATTTAGTAAACGCAAGCCTTCGGTGTTTATTACATATTGAGGCGAATATTTTTATGCGTGATTCGTTCTCGTGTTATTCCGGCGGCGCTGGAGTGCTGTTTAACGCAAGCAGCGAGCACTCGGAGATATTCATTTTTGTTTTTTTATCCAAATTGGCTTGTAATTCGGAAATTTTATCTAAATTTGCCATTGCATATAAGAGTTTTGCTTGTTGAATTTTGCGACACTAAGATAAGTGAAAATTCTGGCATGACAAAATCCTGAGTCGCTCGGCTTTTCCGCTTAGCTATTCTAAGAACTTTTTGTTGCTCAGGTGCTTAAGAAGTTTAATTTATAATAGTGTTGCGTAATTAAGGCTTATGAAAATGCTTTTCAGTTTATTGGCTTTTTTGTTTGCAGCATGCGTCCATTCCCAAGAGGTGGTGGACACGGTAAGTGTGCGTGTACAGTATCGTGCATTGTATAAACATACGCAGGAGCAAAAGGAGGCGTATGATGATATAAATCTGTTGGATATAGGGAGACATTCGTCTCGGTTTTATAGCCAACGGTTTGAGCATTTTCTGCATCAGCGTGATTCTTTGGAGAGTGTGAATGCCGACCCTATGAACTATTTGCAGTTCCTGGCAAATACGTTTGGCTCTAAGAAAGGACGCGAGTATGAAGTTTATAAGCACATTCCACAGAAGGGCACTCTCACTTATACGGATGTCCTGCACAATGACTTTTTCTTCTGTTATGAGGAATCCATTCCGACGTTTTCTTGGGAACTTGCCGATGGTGACACTATTATTATAGGTTATCCCTGCCATAAAGCCGTTTGTCAGTTCCGTGGGCGCACTTGGACAGCGTGGTATTCGTTGGACCTGCCTTTTGATAATGGTCCATGGAAGTTAGGTGGTTTGCCCGGACTCATATTGGCGGCTTTTGAAAGCCGACATGAATTCTCGTTTGTTGCTACAGGCATAGAGCAGATGCGGCAAACAGCAACCATCAGCTTTCACCCCAAGCGTTACTTGCGTTCAACTCCTGCCAAGTTGCAACGTCTGCTTGAAGATTACTGGAAAGACCAATGGAATACTACAAACCGCTTGCAAGGCAGTGAATATAGCGAACCGCCTAAGGCACAAAGGACTTTCAATGCCTGCTTAATGGATAAATACGAATAAGTGATATGTAATAACCATTTGGAAAGCAATGAGATATGCCATATTTTTCATACTTCTGCTAACAAATCTTTCGCTCTATGCACAAACCTTCACAGGAAAGGTGAAGGGTAAGAAAGGAGAACTCTTGGTAGGTGCCTCGGTTGTGGCATCGACTGAGAGCAAGTCAACCGTGGCGTATTGTCTCACAAGCGATAAGGGTGAATATAAGCTGACTATTCCTAAAGGGAAAAATCCTGCAAGCATAACGGTAAGTTATATTGGTTATCAGAAGAAGATAATTCCGTTTGCTGATTTGAAGGATGGCATGACTATCACGTTGGTAGAAGGTGGCTTCAAGCTAAAGGAAGTAAAGATAAAAGCGGAGCGTATAAAGAGTAAGGGAGACACGCTCACATATTCGGTCGCTGGTTTCCGCCAGGGGCAAGACCGAAGCATTGCCGATGTAATAGCCAAGATGCCAGGTCTTGAAGTAAAAGCTGACGGCAAGGTGGAATACCAAGGAACACCTATCAATAAGTTCTATATAGAGGGACTTGATTTGATGGGGTCGCAATATGGTGTAGCCAACCAAAACATCTCAGCTGATAAGATAAAGAGTGTGCAGGTGTTGGAGAATCATCAGTCGGTGAAGTCGTTGCGTGGCGTAGCATTTAGCGAGCAAGCTGCTCTCAACCTTGTATTGAAGGATGATGCCAAAGCTGTTTGGACGGGGACGGCTGACATTGGTTTGGGTTATGGTGATGATTTTCTATACGACTGCCGACTGATGGGTATGCGTTTCAACAAGAAATATCAGACGCTGATGATGTACAAGAACAACAACATAGGCAAGCAACTTGACAATGAGGTGCTCGACCTTGCTGCATTGTTGAAGGGAAGAACAGGCTCTGAATCGGGCTTTCTCTCAATGATGTCGGTCGCAGCTCCCGACCTTGCAGACAACCGCTATACTTTCAACAATAGTCATCTTGTTGCCGGCAACTGGCTTTGGAAGACTGGCAAGGATTCGGAACTGCGTGTGCAAGGCAATGGATTTATAGACAAGACCGATATGCAGGACTATAGGTCATCCACTTATCTCACCCTTGCCGACATGCCTGTCATCGTTGAGGAACAGAATGTCAGCAACACCCGAAGCGAATGGAAGGGTGAGGCTAACTATCAGTACAACGGCAGCAAGAGTTTCATCAAGAACAACCTTAAAGGTTATATTGACTTCAACAAGAGTGTCGGCACGATGATGTACAATGGACAGCGCGCCGACATGATGGTGAAGCCGCACAAGCGCAGTATTACTGAGGATTTTCAGATGTCGCACACCACGGCAAAGGGCAACATATACAACATTGACAGTTATTGGACTTACAGCTATCTGCCAGGACAGTTGCTCACCATTGGTGGAATGACAGAACGGCTGAATCTCGGTTTCTTCTCCACACAGAATGAAATACAATATAAACTGAAAGTCGGCAGACACTATCTCAACAATGAATTGGGAGTGAACTACGACTATCAGAGCATTGGTGTGGCAATGGACGAGGAAGCGGAGAAAACGAATGTGTATCAGTTGCTTCGCACATATTGGTCTCCTTCCATGTCGTTCCTTTTCGGAAAGCACAGGATTGGAATAAAGTCGAAGGTAAGTTATGCCCGTCAGTCTTACCGTGAGTCAAGAAGCAATCATCTGTGGATAGACCCTTCGGCCAACTGGAATTGGAAGGCAACTGTTGTTTCTGAATTTTCGGCTAATGTCGGTTATGCTAATGCTCCATTGATGGGAAGGTCTATCTATGACACTCCTATCTTCACAAGCTATCGCACGCAGAAAGTGAATAGAGGCAAGACGGATGCTACTCACTCTCTTCATGCAACGGCAGCATATAAATACACCAATCCTGTGTCGGGACTGTTCTTTAATATTCGTCCTTCATATAATAGAATGTCGGGAAACATCCTTTATGAGAGTGCAATGAACGGCAACGTCTATACCATGACTGCTACAGACAAGGAATATATCATGCAGACAATAGGCGTTTCTGGTCGTGTAAGCAAGTCTTTTGGATGGGCAAAGACACTTGTCGGTATTGGCGCCTCACACAACATCACAGATTATAATATGCTTGTGTCGGGCATTGTGAATGACGCACGTATGAACACAACCGCCGTTTCGTTCAACTACTCATTGTGTCCAGCGAGATTTCTTTCTGTTGAGGGTAAGTCGAATGTGAACATTTACAAGCAGAAGAACCTCACGTCTCCCGAACTCTCTTCCGACCCCACAACCGACTGGGAACATTTTCTTAAACTGTATGTATTCCCTGCCAAAGGATGGATGCTGAGCGTGAAGAACGAACTCTTCCATACCAACGACAAGAGCATCGGCATAAATCACTTTCTGGACATTGCTATTGGCTATAAGGCTAAGCGTTGGGAGTTCTCCGTCACAGCAAACAACCTTATTGGCACTTCAGAGTTTGAACGCAGAAGTCTCGGCAACACAATTGAGTCGTATAGCGTGACACGCTTACGTCCAAGGGAATTTCTCGCCAAATGGAGTGTGGATTTGTAAACAAAAGAGGTTTTCAAATACCGTAAAGGTTATTGGTTAACATGACAATTCAAACAGATTACACCTGCCCATGCACACTCTATGATTGTCTTGCGGAGATATTCATTTTTGTTTTTTATCCAAATTGGCTTATAATTCGGAAATTTTATCTAAATTTGTAAAACAATAAAACAACCGAAATATGAAGACAATCAATACACGCCGCAGCATCCGCAAGTATACCGATGCTCCGGTAAGCGAGAAGCTGCTGCGCCGCCTGCTCAGCGAGGCAGAGCGCACGCAGACAATGGGCAACCTGCAGCTTTACAGCGTAGTAGTGACACGTTCTGAGGAACAGAAGCGCCGCCTCGCGCCGGCACACTTCAACCAGCCGATGGTGGAGGGAGCGCCCGTAGTGCTCACGTTCTGCGCCGACTACCGCCGCACCACGCTTTGGGCAAAGAACCGCAACGCCGACCCCGGCTACGACAACATGCTCTCCTTTCAGAACGCAGCCACCGACGCGCTGCTCTTCTGCCAGACCTTCTGCAACCTTGCTGAGGAGGAGGGCCTCGGCTGCTGCTTCCTCGGCACTACGGTGTACATGCCGCAGATGATAATCGACGTGCTGCAGCTGCCCGAACTTGTGGTGCCCGTGGCTACCATCACGCTCGGCTGGCCCGACGAGCAGCCCGCGCTCACCGACCGACTGCCCCTCGACGCCATCCTGCACGAGGAGACCTACACCGACTATACCCCCGAGCGCATCGACCGCTTCTATGCCGAGAAGGAAGCGCTTGAGGAGAACCGCGAGTTCGTGCGCTTGAACGGCAAGCAGACCCTCGCGCAGGTGTACACCGACTGCCGCTACACACGCAAGGACAACGAGGCTATGTCTGCAGGACTGCTGGAGGTGCTCAAGAAGCAGGGCTTTTTACGCTGATAGGCTCCGACCCACAAGCCGAAACCATAACAAGTATTTAGATATAACAATGAACAAAGACACGTTCGACAAGCCGCTCTCGCTCCTCGAGCTTAACTCGCTCGTCGCAGCTGTCGTAGACATCAGTCTGCCCGACGAATACTGGGTGGAGGCAGAGCTGTCGGAGGTGCGCGAGGTGCGCGGACATTGCTACATGGAGCTGGTGGAGAAGGACGAATACTCCAACACGCCCACGGCTCGCGCTTCAGCCAAGTGCTGGGCGTCGCGATGGTCGCTGCTGCGACCCAAGTTTGAGCGCATCACTGGTCAGCGGCTGCACGCCGGAATGAAGGTGCTGCTGCGCGTGCGTGCGCAGTTTCATGCCGCCTACGGCTTCTCGTGGATAGTGAGCGACATCAATCCCGAGTACACCATGGGCGACCTGGCACGGCGTCGGCAGGAGGTAGTGCGACAGCTGAAGGCAGAAGGCGTGTTCGACCTGCAGAAAGAGCTTCGGCTGCCGATGTTCGCACAGCACATTGCCGTCATATCGAGCGAAGGAGCAGCCGGCTACGGCGACTTCTGCCGCCAGTTGCACGACAACCAGGCGGGCTATATATATAAGGTGGAACTCTTCGGTGCCGTGATGCAGGGCGAAGCCGTGGAGCAGAGCGTGATAGACGCCCTCGGACGCATATACGAGCGCGTGGACGACTTCGACGCTGTGGTGATAATACGCGGCGGAGGTGCCACGAGCGATATGTCGGGCTTCGACACACTCGCCCTGGCAGAGAACGTAGCCAACTTCCCGCTGCCCATCATTACCGGTATCGGTCATGAGCGTGACGAGTGTGTGCTCGACATGGTGGCGTTCGCACGCATGAAGACGCCCACCGCCGCAGCCCAACATCTCATCGACAACTTGCAGCTCACCGACCAACTCATCAACCAGCTCGCCGACCGCATCGCCGACCGCGTGAAGCGCCGCATGGACGTGGAGCGTGTGCGTCTGGCGTCGATGGCAGAGCGCATACCGATGCTCTTCTCGCTCGTGAAGACGAAGGAGTGGGGCAGAGCCGACCGGCTCATGCAGCGCATCGCCACCGCTGTAAGCCGCCGCCTCGCTACGGCGGAAACGCGACTCGACACCTTGCAGCGCACGGTAGAGACCGCATCCAAGCGCAAGATAGACACCGAACGCCACCGTCTTGAACTGCTCGCACAGCGCGTTGAGGCAGAAAACCCCGAACGCCTTCTGCGCCGCGGCTACAGCATCACGACCTACAACGGCAAAGCCGTGCGCGACGCCGCCAGGCTGCCGAAGGGGGCGCTGGTGGAGACGCATGTGGAGAAAGGAAAGTTCAAATCAAGAGTAGAATAGAAGGGCGCAGCAATATAGGGGGTGCACTTGTCTCAAGTGCACCGACCGATTAGTCTTCTGCTTGGTTGGTGCAGCTGAGACAGCTGCACCCCCTTGAAGATGGCACTGCACCCCTAACTGCACACACTAATAAAAACAACAACCCAAATGCCCAAAGAACAGAAATATGAAGCGGCGATGCGCCAGTTGGAAGACATTGCCGCAAAGATGGAGAACGGCGAGCTCGACATTGACTCGCTCAGTGAACAACTCAAGACCGCGCAGAAGCTGATAAAGCAATGCAAGGACAAACTCACGAAGACCGACGAGGACATACGCAAGATTCTTGGCGCAGAAAATTGACAACGCAGTCCGCAACCGTCTTTTTTGTGCTAATAATCTCTAATCTGCGGCAAATAGTTGCAGGTTTGTTTTATTATTATTACTTTTGCCTGCGGTTAGGGGAGTATATCCCCGCTATGAAAAAGAAACGTATTAAAACCTAAAGTTTTATGAAAGATATAGCATGGTCTGAGTTGTCGTTCGGCTATATGCCTACCGACTATAACGTGCGCTGTTGCTACCGCAATGGCAAGTGGGGCGAGATAGAAGTCTGCTCCGACGAGTACATTAAGCTTCACATGGCAGCCACCTGTCTGCACTACGGACAGGAAGCCTTTGAGGGACTGAAGGCATATCGTTGCCCTGACGGCAAGGTGCGCGTGTTCCGTATGGACGAGAACGCAGCACGTCTGCAGTCTACATGCCGCGGCATCATGATGCCTGAGCTGCCTACAGAAATATTCGAGGAGATGGTGAAGAAGGTAGTGCGCCTCAATCAGGAGTACATCCCGACATACGAGAGCGGCGCAACACTCTACATCCGTCCGCTCCTCATCGGTACATCGGCACAGGTAGGCGTTCGTCCGGCAGAAGAGTACATGTTCCTCATCTTCGTCACACCGGTAGGTCCTTACTTCAAGGGTGGTTTCTCTACAAACCCGTACGTCATCATACGCGACTACGACCGTTCGGCTCCGCTCGGCACCGGTATCTACAAGGTGGGCGGCAACTACGCAGCATCGCTCAGAGCCAACCATCTCGCTCACGAGAAGGGCTACGCTTGCGAGTTCTATCTCGACGCCAAGGAGAAGAAATACATGGACGAGTGCGGTGCTGCCAACTTCTTCGGTATCAAGAACAACACATACGTAACACCGAAGTCAAGTTCTATCCTTCCGTCAATCACAAACAAGAGTCTTATGCAGCTCGCTGAGGACTTCGGTCTGAAAGTGGAGCGTCGCCAGATTCCGGAAGAAGAGCTCGCTACATTCGAGGAGGCAGGCGCATGCGGCACAGCAGCCGTAATCAGCCCGATCTCTTACATCGACGACCTCGACACAGGTCAGCGCTTCATGTTCAGCGAGGACGGCAAGCCGGGTCCGGTTTCAACCAAGCTCTACAACCACCTGCGTGGCATCCAGTATGGCACAGAGGAGGACAAGCACGGTTGGACAACTGTAGTAATCGAATAACAGCCAGTCTGCCTCATATATGTGGGGCAAGATGTTTAAAGTTAACAATCAAAAGAGGTGCAGCGGTTTATGCCGTTGCACCTTATTTGTATACATATATGTGTGCAATACCTATTTTTAACCCTGCGAATTTGCCTAATCGTCCTTTATTTCGTAACTTTGCATACACTAATATATTTCATTATGGAGAATAATACTCATACCGTATTCAATGCAGCTCAACTTAAAATGTTGAATATGATGGCAATGCTGAAGACTAAAGAAGAGATAGATGGTCTGCAGCAAGTTGTGTCTGATTATCTTGCAAAACTGTTGCATGGTGAGATTGATCGTTTGTGGGAAGAAGGCGAACTCTCGGAAGAAAAAGTAGAGGGTTTTAGAACTCTCCATGAGCGCACACACTATAATAAGCAACAATTATGATTGGAGTGAACACTAACTATGTGCTTGACACAAATAGTTTGATAATGTCACTTTCCTCCCGTAATAAATACTCATATATATGGGACGCATTTGTTACGGGTAGGTATACTTTGTGTGTGACAAATGAAATATTAACTGAATATGAAGAAGTTATTTCAAGAAACATCAATCAGAGAGTAGCACGCATTGTGCTTTCTTATTTTATGTTGTTGCCAAATGTTAAGTTTGTTGATCCGCATTATAGCTTTGGATTGATACGCACAGACTTTGATGATAATAAATTTGTGGATTGTGCAATAGTTGCTAATGCAAGATGCATAGTGACGCAAGACCATCATTTTGATGTTCTTAGCACTATAGATTTCCCAAAAGTTGATGTAATTGATATTGACGAATTTTTAAAAATACTTCTTTCCGAAGTGAATTAAAGGACTATAATGGGCAAAGGAAAACTGGCGAAGTTCGCCGATATGGAGCGATACGAGAACGTATTTCAGTATCCGTTCTCGGTAGCCGATAATGTGCCGTTCGACATGAAGGGACATTGGCGCGAGATGTATTTCAAGAACGACAACCCTATTGTGCTCGAGCTGGGCTGCGGCAAAGGCGAGTACACAGTGGGGCTGGCAAAGATGTTCCCCGACGTCAACTTCATTGGCGTAGACATTAAGGGCGCACGCATGTGGACCGGCGCTACGCAGGCGCTCGGCGAAGGACTCAAGAACGTGGCGTTTCTGCGCACGAACATAGAGATTATAGACCGCTTCTTCGCTGAAGGCGAGGTGCAGGAGATATGGCTCACGTTCAGCGATCCGCAGATGAAGAACCCGCGCAAGCGTCTCACCTCTACCTACTTCATGCAGCGCTACCGCCGCTTCCTGCAGGACGGCGGCACGATTCATCTGAAGACCGATTCCAACTTCCTCTTCACATACACCACATACATGCAGCAGCGCAATAACCTGCCGCTGCTCTTCCGCACGGATGACCTCTATCATACCGAAGGCCTTGACGCACAGACCAACGAGATTCTCGGCATACAGACCTACTACGAGAGCATGTGGATAGAACGCGGACTGAACATCAAATACATGAAGTTCGCATTGCCGCACGATGGCGAGCTGCACGAGCCGGAAATTGAGATACCGCTCGACGAGTATCGCTCGTATCACCGCGACAAGCGCAGCTCTAAAACAACTGCGGTATAAGTTTTGAATTTTGAATTTTGAATTTTGAATTGTCGGCTACGCCGATTAAGAGTTTTTCAATTTTGAATTATTCTGTTTAAAATTCAAAACTCAAAATTCAAAACTCAAAACTCAAAATTGCGACGCATGTCGCAACAATTCAAAACTCAAAATTCAAAACTCAAAATTCAAAATGACCCTATATCCGAAACTCATTACTGACGCACTCGCAACAGTAATATACGCAGGTACAAAGAAAAACCTCATAGAAAGTAATATGCTTGCCGACGATGTGCGCATCAACGGCATGAAAGTGAAGTTCACACTCGTCTTCCCACGCGATACCGACCCGTTCATGAAGTCGACTATCAAGGCGGCTGAGGCTGCCATCCACTATCACGTGTCGAAAGACGTGGAGGTGACAATCGAGACCGAATTCCTCTCGAAGCCGCGCCCGGAAGTGGGCAAGCTGCTGCCGCAGGTGAAGAACGTCATCGCCGTCAGCTCTGGCAAGGGCGGCGTGGGCAAGAGCACCGTCGCAGCCAACCTCGCCATCGCTTTGGCACGTCTTGGCTACAAGGTAGGTCTGCTCGACTGCGATATCTTCGGTCCGTCGGTTCCGAAGATGTTCCAAGTAGAAGACGCACGTCCATACGCTGTGAAGAAAGACGGACGCGACCTCATCGAGCCAATCGAGAAGTACGGCATCAAGCTGCTCTCTATCGGCTTCTTCGTCAACCCCGACACCGCAACTCTGTGGCGCGGCGGCATGGCGTCGAACGCTCTTAAGCAGCTCATCGCCGACGCCGACTGGGGCGAGCTCGACTACTTCGTGCTCGACACACCTCCCGGAACAAGCGACATACACCTCACACTGCTCCAGACTCTCGCAATCACAGGCGCTGTCATCGTGAGCACACCGCAGAAGGTGGCGCTCGCCGACGCTCTCAAGGGCATCGACATGTACGAGAACGACAAGGTGAACGTGCCTATCCTCGGACTCGTGGAGAACATGGCGTGGTTCACACCAGCCGAACTGCCTGAGAACAAGTATTACATCTTCGGCAAGGAAGGCTGCAAGCAGCTTGCGCAGGAGAAGGGCTTGCCGCTGCTCGCGCAGATACCGCTCGTGCAGGGCATCTGCGAGAATGGCGACGCTGGTACACCTGCCGCTCTCGACAGCAACAGCATAACAGGTCTGGCGTTCATCAACCTCGCGCAGGCCGTTGTCACCGTCGTGAATCGTCGTAACAAGGAGCAGCAGCCCACAAAGATTGTAGAGGTTACGAAGAACTGATTTGTCTGAACGTACAAAAAAGCCTGTCGGCTTGAACGTACAAGTAATCTATTTGTATTACAATGACTAAAGAGAAAGAAATATTCAAGCGCGCCGAACTGCTCATGGGCGAAGACGTGATGGAGGTGTTGGCGTCGAAGCGCGTCATCGTCTTCGGTGTGGGCGGCGTTGGCAGCTGGTGTGTAGAGTGCTTGGTGCGCTCGGGCATACGCCATATCACGATAGTCGACTGCGACTGCGTGTGCGCCTCGAACGTAAACCGCCAGCTGATGGCTACGTCTGCCACAATAGGACGCGTGAAGGTGGAGGCGCTGCGCGAACGTCTGCTCGAGATAAACCCCAACTGTGAGGTCATGGCTCTGCAGAAGATGTATACCGACGAGACTGCAGCCGAGTTCCATCTCGAAGAGTATGACTATATCATCGACGCTATCGACTCGCTGAAGGACAAGGTGTCACTCATAATGCGTGCCTGCGAGACCAATGCCGTGTTCTTCTCGTCAATGGGCGCTGCGTTGAAGATGGATTCTACGCAAATACGCGTGACTGAGTTCTGGAAGGTGCGTGGCTGTCCGCTCGGATCGGCGCTGCGCAAGCGCATGAAGCGCGCAGGTTTGAAACCAGCGCACAAGTTCCAGTGCGTATACAGCGAGGAGCTGCTCGACAATCGCGGCAGCGATACAGGTAACGACCCCTGCCTGATACAGAAGGCGCAGACAAACGGATCGATGGCGCACATCACGGCAATATTCGGCTTCACGATAGCCGGACTTGTGCTTAAAGATGTGTATCAGAAGACACTTGGCAAGCTGTAATACAATAAAACAACGAAAAAAGAGTTATTTAAAGAAAACAATATTGACAATGAAGAAATACGTTATTTATCTGTTTCTGTTCATGTTCCTGCCGTTGGCTGCCATGGCACAGTCATCGATGACCGACCAGCAGGTGATGCAGTACATCGTGAAGGAACACAACTCTGGTAAGTCGCAGTCGGAGATTGTGACCAAGCTTATGCAGCGTGGTGTGGACATCTCGCAGATTCGCCGCGTGCGCAACAAGTACGAACGCCAGATGAAGCAGGGCGGATTAGGTAATGTGTCGGACAACACCAAGGGTGACAAGGACGAATCGCGTCTGCGTACCAACAACGGCAATCCGCGCGAACTGACAAAGCGCGACGACTATGGTAAGGAGGCTACGCAGAAAGCTTCGCAGTATTCGAGCATGCGCCTGAAGGCAGAACGCGACCGAAAGTACAAGAACACCTACGACGAGACCGACGAGGAGTTTATGGACTATCAGCGCGAGATGTTCGAGCTGGTGCCAGATACGGCACAGATGCTTGAAAAGCTGCTTGCTGAGCGCGATGCCAAGAAACGCAAGGTGTTCGGACGCGACATCTTCAACAACCAGGAACTCTCGTTCGAGCCGAACATGAACATCGCTACACCGCAGAGCTACGTTCTCGGTCCGGGCGATGCAGTCTTCGTGGATATCTACGGTGCTTCGCAGAAGTCGGAGCAGTGCACCGTGTCGCCTGAAGGCGAGATAACCATCGAAGGTTTCGGACCCGTACACGTTGGCGGACTTACAGTTGATCAGGCTAACAGACGCCTTCGCTCTACGCTTGGCGCACGCTACAGCAGTTCGAAGATAAAGCTGTCGGTAGGTCAGACACGCACTATCATTGTTAACGTGATGGGCGAGGTGAAGACGCCTGGTACCTACACACTCTCGGCTTTTGCTACCGTCTTCCACGCCCTTTACATGGCTGGCGGCACAAACGACATCGGTACGCTCCGTAATATCAAGGTATATCGCAACAACCGTCTTATAACAACCGTCGACATCTACGACTATATCCTCAACGGAAAGCTCACGGGCAATGTGCGTCTCGCCGACAACGACGTGGTTGTTGTAGGCCCGTACGATTGTCTTGTGAACGTGACGGGTAAGGTGAAGCGTCCTATGTTCTACGAGATGAAACCCAACGAGTCGATCGCTTCGTTGCTGAAATACACGGGCGGTTTCACTGGCGACGCTTACAAGAAGGCTGTGCGTGTGAACCGTAAGAACGGAAAGGAATACTCGGCATATAACGTGGAGGAGTTCGACTTTGCGAGCTTCCATGTAGCCGACGGCGACTCTGTGTCTGTCGACTCAATCATGGCACGCTACGCCAACACTGTTGAGGTGAAGGGAGCCGTGTTCCGTCCAGGTATGTACAACCTCGGCGAGCAGGTGAACAGCGTACGTTCGCTCATCGAGCATGCCGACGGTGTTACAGAAGATGCTATCACTTCGCGTGCCGTGATGCACCGCATGAAGGCAGACCGTACTCTTGAGGTGGTCAGCGTAGACATCGAGGGCATTATGAGCGGTCGTGTTGCCGACATCCCATTGAAGGAGAACGACGTGCTCTTTGTGGCTACCAAGACAGAAAAGATGTCCGACCGAACGCTCACGATACGTGGCGAGGTGCAGTATCCCGGTGTGTACAAGTACGCCGACAACGAGACTGTTGAGGACTTCATCATACAGGCAGGCGGTCTCACCGACAAGGCGTCGCTCATGAACGTGAGCATCAGCCGTCGTGTGAGCGACCCGAAGGCGTTGCGCCCAGACAGCGTCATCGCAAAGACATTCAACGTGGCGCTGAAAGACAACTTTGCTGTTGACGGCGACCGCACGCTGACGCTCATGCCCTTCGACGAAGTGTACGTAATGCGCTCGCCGGGCTACACCGAGCAGCAGAACGTGTCGGTAGAAGGCGAGGTGCTCTTCGCCGGAACCTACGCTCTGGAGCGCAACAACACACGCTTGAGTGACCTCTTCAAGAAGTCGGGCGGCTCGAACGGACTCGCGTATATCAAGGGTGCGCGACTCATGCGCAAGGCTAACGAAACAGAAAAGGCACGTATGGAGGCCGTACTGAAGATGCAGCAGGAGGAACAGAAGAAGAACCTTCTGCAGCTCTCGGCAAGTGCCAACAACGCCGCAGCTCTGCAGTCTACAGCCCAGGACGCTACAAAGGCCAACATCGAGAAGTTCCAGGTGCCCGACGAGTATCCCGTAGGTATCGACCTTGCTGAGGCTATGAAGAATCCGGGCTCTGACGCCGACCTCGTATTGCGCGACGGCGACCGCCTTATTGTGCCGCAGTATAACGGAACGGTGAAAGTGAACGGAGCCGTGATGTACGCCAATACCGTGGCTTATGAGCGCGGAAAGCGTGCCGGCTACTACATCGACCAGGCAGGCGGCTACGCTGCCGATGCTGTTAAGGGCCGTGCATACATTATATATATGAACGGCAAGGTGTCGAAGCTGAGTCACGGAGCGAAGGTGCAGCCGGGCTGCGAGATTGTGGTGCCTGCTAAGCTGAAGCGCAAGATGTCAGCTGCCGAGATGATGAGTATGGGATCGAGCATGTCGTCAATCGCTGCGATGATCGCTACAATCAGTAACATCATTACGAAGTAAGGTTTTACTAATATATAGTATATGTTTAGTTTGTAAATTAAAAAACACAATAATGAGAAAGACTATGAAGAAAAATTATGTTTTGACAGCAATGGCAGTGTTCTTCAGTGTGATAATGTCAGCATCATTGAAGGCTCAGACACCAACCGAATGGCCAGACCTACCTTTGCTCACAATCGAAACTGTTGATGGCGTGATGCCTACTGCTACTAAAGTATTTCCTCCCGAGGGATGTGTTGGTGAGGGAATATTGAGTGAGTATGTGCCTGGTCGTATTGTGATGACTCTTAAAGGTGAAACATTATATGACAGTGGTGATTATGTTAAGGGCGAATCGGGCGTCAGAATAAAGATTCGTGGTAATTCTACAGGTGCTAATCTTGCGCAGCATCCTTATAAGTTGAAGTTGTCAAAGAAAGCCGATTTACTTCAACTTGGCAAGGAGCATAAGAGTAAGAATTTTGCTTTGCTTTCTATGTATACATGGAATCCGGCGATGAAGAACAATGAGAGTAATATTCTTGTAAATACGGGTTTGGCTTTGTGTCGTGCGCTTAATTTCCCATGGACACCTAATACACGTCCCGTAAATGTTGTTATCAACGGAAAGTATCAAGGTTTGTATCACCTTATTGAGACTGTTGAGCGTGCCGATACTCGTATAAAGACCGATAAGACTGGTTTTGTAATAGAGAACGATGCCTATTGGTGGAAAGAAGGCGAGACTTATTTCCGTACAGAGCATCAAAAAGCCAACACTTACATGGGTTATACGTTCAAGTACCCTGATGGAGATGACATAACTGAAGAGCAGTTGGCTGATATAAAGAACTACATGGAGAAGGTGGAGACTGCGGTTTACTCAAACGCAGGAGCTTCAGACCTTATCGATTACAATTCGTTTGCTCATTGGATTCTTGCTCACGATATACTCGGTTCATATGATGCAGCAGGTAGTAATATGTTCCTTTACAAGGAGAATGGTACAACTGAAGACTCAAAGTTGAAGATGGCAACACTTTGGGACTTCGATTCTGCATTTGCGTCCGATTTGGATTGGAGTCGTCAGCATTATAGTTATCTTTTCTTCTATCTGAGTCTATTCCAGGATAAAAACTTTGTGCGTACATATCTTGATCTCTATAAAGAGAAAATTGCCGCTGTGTATCCTTATGTTGAGAATAGTCTGAAGGAGTTTAAGAATAATTATGGTGAGGCTTTCGAGAAGAGTATGGAGTTACATCGCACTGTTTATGCTAATGAGTGTAAGAACTCACTTGATGAGCAGATTGATGATGTGTTAACACACTTGAAGGAGCGTCTTGCCAAATTGCAGACTCTTACAGCCGAATTGGAACACACTACTGCCATCGAGGGATGTGTAGACAATTCAGATAATCGTATAGTGAATCGTACCAGCATATTGGGTGTGGATTTTACTGGCGTTGATGTGAACCGTCTTCCCGTAGGAATATACATTGAGAAACGTGCCGACGGCACGATTAGAAAAGTGCTTAATAAATAAAACAATATGAGTGAACAGACTGTTACATCAATTGTGACAAACACGTCAGATGATAATGCTCTGAAGTTGCTTCGAGTGCTTTCTCTGCTTAGATGTCGTGTGTTGACAATTGTTATTGTGACGCTTAGTGCCTTGATAGTAGTTGGTGTGTACATATTCAGCTTGCCACGTACATACAAGTCGGAAACCATTATGCTTCCCGAGACTACAACAGATGGTATTGCGGGTAACATTGGTGCGCTTGCTTCGCTTGCAGGCGTAAAGATGGGAAACCAATCGGAAGACGCAATCTATCCTGAGTTCTACCCTAAGGTGACGGGTTCGACAAATTTTCTTACCGAACTTCTGAAGACCGAAGTCTATTGTGAGCGATTAGGAACAAAGACAACACTCTTCGACTATTTCGCAAAGCATCAGAAGCGTGCATGGTGGGGTAACTTGATTGGAAAGAAAAACAAACCTGTATCCAACAAAATCAATCCAGTGCGCATCACCAAGCAGCAGCAGCTTATAGTGAACGAGTTAATGGATGCTTTCTTCTGTAGTGTTGATAAAAAGACCGACATGGTGACTGTGGTTGTGAAGGTGCAGGATCCGGAGGTTGCTGCGCAGATTGCAGATATGATAAGGGAGCGTTTGCAGACTTATATCACCAACTATCGTACAAACAAGGCGCGTAAAGACCTCAGCTATACGAAGAAGATTACGGCTGAGGCACGTGATGAATACATCAAGTCGCAGCAGAAGTATGCCGCTTATTGTGATGCCAATGAGGACATAGGTCTTGCTTCGTTCATACAGGTGCGCGACCGCCTGGAGAACGAGATGCAGATGGCTTACAACATGTATCAGCAAGCCACTCAGCAGATGCAGCTTGCACAGGCTAAGTTGCAGGAGAAGACTCCGGTGTTTGTAACGATACAGCCGGCTACAGTGGCCTCGAAACCAAGTGGGCCGAAACGAATGTTGACAATGATACTGGTGCTGATGCTTTCGGTATTTGGAAGTGGAGGCTGGATACTGTCGCGTGAAATATACGAGAGCAAGCTAAAAGCAACACGAAATGCAGATTAAGAAAAGCATAAACAATAATAGGAAAGAACTGGTTGATACCTTGTATTTGATAATGTTTCAGGGCATAAATCAGTTGTTGCCTATTATCGTGATGCCATACCTGATGGTGAAACTTGGAGCCGAAGGTTATGGATACGTAGGCTTTTCGCTTTCTGTAGTGCAGTATCTTATTATTATTGTCGACTTCGGATTCAACCTCAGTGCCACGAAGCGTATTGCGGTGGTGGCTGGTGACAGAATCGCTTTGAGTCGTGTGTTTTGGAACGTTGTAGCAGCTAAGCTCTTGCTTATGTTCGTCACCACGCTTGCATTGTTTGTTCTTGTGGTGTTTGTGCCTACGTTTCGTCTTTATGACAACGCTATCATTGCCACCTATCCAATGCTGTTAGGTTCGGCCTTGACGTTCATGTGGTTCTTTCAGGGTATAGGCAGAATACGTTTATTTTCGATAATGAACACCGTGTCGAAGTTGGTGTTGCTACCATTGATATTCGTGTTCGTACAAACGCCTGACGATTATGTAATGGCGGCATTGTTGCAGGCCGTAGTGTTTGTTTCAACGGCTATAATCTCTAACATTTACATTGCCCGTCAGCGTCTTGTGGCGTGGGTGCGTCCTACGTGGTTGCTTGTTAAGGAAGAGTTGCATGTTAGCTTTCCGCTCTTTCTCTCCTCCGCCTCTACGAGTGTCTACACCCAATTCATAGTGATAGTGCTCGGTTTTTATTGTACTACAGAGGAGATAGGTAAGTATACGTCGGCAGAGCGCATCATGCGAGCAATGTGTTTTCTGCTCTACGTGCCGCTCAACCAAGTGTTCTTTCCGCGCATAAGCCAGCTTGCGGTGCGTGGCAACGGCGAAGATCGCTTATTGTTCCGTCAGGTTCGTTTCATCGTGTTGGGCATAATGTCGGCTGTGAGCGTAGCCTTGTGGTGTGGCAGTTGGTGGTTGCCATCGTTGCTCGGTCCTGACTATGTAGGTATGGATGTCTATATGCGCATCTTTGCCTTAGCTCCTATTGCCATTGGCTTTGGCGGAGTGTATGGACAGATGGGACTCATCGGTATTGGCAATGAATATACAAGTCGTCGTTTCCGCGATGTTTATTTCGTTGCTGCGGTGTCGGCGTTTGTGTTGATGTTCACACTCATTCCGTTTTTTCAAGCAACTGGAGCCAGTTTGGTAGTGACGCTAACCGAAGTGATTGTGGCGTTGCTTATGTTTTACAACTTTAAAAAATATTTGTCAGTATGCTGATAGCAGTATTGGTTTTTGCGTTGGTCTTGACTTGCATCGGCCTTTACATCTCGCGTGACATATTCTCCCCGTATGTTGCAGTGTCAGGTGTGTGGTCTATAGCTATACTTATATATTATTTTCTGCCCAATACGTTCTATCCTATCTGCAACGACTTCCCGTTCGCATTAGCGATTTGGTTGACGGGCTTTTTCATTGGATCTATGTTATGCGAGTATTATACAGCGCCAGCCTCTAAAGAATCGGTGAAGCGCGAGCCCAATCGCATGATATTGTATGCCTATGTTGTGTTGACTTGCGTGTCCGTACCTGTTGTCTGCGGAACTATCATCTTTCAGGCGTTGACCGAAGATCCTGAAAATATCTTCCGCTATATGCGTATTTTGAATACGGGTATGGACGAGAATATCGAGATGCCAAAACTCGGTATTCTTATCTATTTTCTCTCGCTTGCATTCGTTATGATGTTTTTCTCTCTGCTTTATTTCAAGAGCAAGTGGGTGAAGTTTATCGTCATATTCATGAATGTGCTTTTAGCCGTAGTCACTATGGCAAAAACTACTTTCCTTAGCATCATGTTCTCGTCGATGTATCTTTGTTTTGTGCAGAAGATAATCAAGATTCGCCATCTCGCATACGGCTTGTTGATATTCGTTGGTCTTAGTTTCGTTATCCAATCGCTACGTGCGGTGGGCGAAGAGTTGGAAACAACCAATTTTCTTGCGCTTTACTTATCGAGCAGCATGGTTGCGTTCGACTATTTCGCTGTGCCTGGTGGATCGCATCTGCCTGGCATGCATACGTTCCGCTTGATATATGCTATCGGCTATCCGCTCGGGCTGACTGATCCTCCAAGCGAAACTATTTTGGAGTTTGTTAGCGTCCCAGACAACACCAACACATACACCAATATGTATCCGTTCTATGAAGACTTCGGCTTGTGGGGTGTGTTGATATTCTCAGTGGTTTACGGATTCTTCTATGGATATCTATATAAGAAGAGTCGCACGGGTGGCAAGATGGAGCTTATTCTCTATGCCATCTTCCTTACATTCGTGCTGATGGAGTTTATCGGTGAGTTCATCTTCACCAATATGTCCGCCACAATACAGTACATCTTCTTCGCCATGTTGCCGTTTTTGTTCGGCAACAAGAAGAAGGAGCAAGTGTAGAAGAGTGTAAATACGAATATAAAAACATAGTAAATGAGCAAAATAGATATATTACTGGCGACGTATAACGGCGCAGAATACATAGCGACCCAAGTGCGTTCGTTGCAGAGCCAGACCTTCGCCGACTGGTGTCTGCTTGTACATGACGACGGCTCTACCGACAACACGTTAGAAATATTAGAGCAGTTTGCAAAAAATGATAACCGCATACGAATCGTTAACGATGGCAAACGCTTTCACAATTGCGCCTTGAACTTCATGCACCTGCTTGGCGTTTCCGACGCTCCGTTCTGCATTTTCTGCGACCAGGATGACGTGTGGCTTGAAAACAAGTTGCAGGTAATGTACGACGCTATTCTTAGTAAGGACAACACCCAGCCGCAGGCTGTCTACTCCAACTCGTTTGTCTACAATCCGGATGTGCCGACCATTGGTGGTTCGGCATCGCTTTGTCTGCCTACATGTGTCAAGGACGTGCTGTTCATGAACGCTGGCATACAGGGTTGTGCTCTTATGTTCAATGCTGCGTTGCGCAGCATCTGTCGCAATGTGCCTAAGGTGGTGGCGATGCACGACCACGTAGTGACGCTTGCGGCAGCCACTTTCGGCACGCTTACCTACGTAGACCGCCATCTTATGCTCTATCGCCGCCATGAGAAGGCGGTGACCGGTCCTACGGCGAAGCGCCTCACCGACCGTATTGCCCCGTTTTTTGATTCTACAAAGACGGTTCTCGACAAAAAGCACTATGCGGCTATACAGAGTTTCATAGAAACTTACAATTTGCTCATTTCAGATAAAGATAAAGCAATATTTCTCGATTTTTTACGTTTTGAAAAAGAGGGACGCATCCGACGCGCTTTGCATGTTTTTGCGAAAGGTTATAAGTTGTATGGTCGCAGCTCTATATTGGCATTCAAAATGTTGGTAAGAAACTTAGTATAGTTGTTTAGATGAACGTTCTGCATATAATAAATACGCTCGATGTAGGTGGAGCCGAGCGCTTGCTTGTCGACACTCTACCTTTAATGAAGGCGAAAGGCATCAATGTGCGTGTCTTGCTGCTGGTAGCATCTGATAGTGCTTTCGAGCAAAAACTGCAAACGCAAGGCATCAATGTCATGTCTGTCAACTTGCGGCTGGGGCTGTTCGATCCGCGTCTTATATTGCGTCTGCGCAGACTTATGCGTGACGCTGATGTTGTTCATACGCATCTGTTCCCCACGCAGTATTGGGCTGCATTGGCCAACTGCATCGGTGACAGGCGTGTGATGGTTACAACCGAGCACAGTACGTCGAACACTCGTGCTCAGCATTGGTTTACGTCGCAACTCGACACCTGTATATATGGCTTGTATGACGGCGTGATATGTATATCCGAGGCGGTTGCCAACTTTATGCGCAAGCGTACGCCACGCCATGTAGAGATACGTTGCATAGACAATGGGGTAGTGCTTCCGTTGGTAGATATGCTTGTTCGGGCAAAGCGCACAGAAGTGGTGGAAGGTCTTGCCGATACTGACTTCGTGATGCTGCAGGTGGCGCGTTTTTCCGACCAGAAGAATCAGGACTGCGTGATACGCTCGCTAAAGCTCCTGCCCGACAATGTGCATGCGGTGTTTGCCGGCTATGGTGTGCGCCTTGATGCGTGCAGGCAGTTGGCTGAGAGTCTTGGCGTTTCAGGACGCACCCACTTCCTCGGTATGCGTTCAGACATAGCTAACTTGTGGAGCATAGCCGATATCGGCGTTATGTCGTCGCAGTGGGAGGGTTTCGGACTCGCTGCCGTCGAGGGCATGGCCTACGCCAAACCCGTAGTTGCGTCCAACGTGCCCGGACTTGCAGATGTGGTGAAGTTCGATGAACTGCTCTTTGCGCCCGATAACGAGAGGGCGCTTGCTGGCTGCGTGATGCGTTTGTATGACGATACTGCGGAGCGCCTACGGATGGGCGAAATGTGTTGGCGACGGGCGCAACAGTATGATATTAATAACATGGTTGACAGTTACATTGACTTCTACAATGAACTGTTGAGCAAAAAAGGAAAACAAACGAAACGATGAAGATAATATTTTGTGATAATACCCTATGGGGACTTGTGAACTTCCGCGGCGAAGTGATACGCCATTTCATGCGCGAAGGACATCAGGTGGTGCTTGTTGCGCCAGAGAAAGATGACAAGCAGATGCGCACAACTATCCCCGACGGAGTACGTTATATACCGGTTAAGATGGGGCGCACGTCGCTCAATCCGATTAAGGATATCAGCTATTTCATACAGATGCTGAAGATATTCAGAAAAGAGCGTCCTGACTATATTTTCAACTACACTATAAAACCCAATATATATGGTTCTATTGCGGCACGCATCTGTGGTTGTCATTCTACGGCGATGATGGCTGGCTTGGGGTATATTTTCATCAACGACAGCCTGCTGTTGCGCTTTGCGCGCGCCGTATACCGCTTCGGACTCTCTTTCACCGACCATCTTATCGTTCTCAACTCGTTCATACGCGATATGGTGGTGCAGAAGTGCTTCTGCGACCCGAAGAAGATAGTATTCCTTGAGGGCGGCGAGGGCATTGACATACAGAAGTACACCAAGTACGACAACGCTTCGTCCACAATTACATTCCTTTTCATCGGACGCATTCTGTGGGACAAGGGCTACGACGAGTTCTCAAAGGCTGCCCGCAAGGTGAAGACGCTTTATCCCGATACTCGGTTCGAGCTGCTTGGCTCAATGGATCCTTCATACCCCAAGAGCGTTCCCGAAGAGCGTCTGCGTAAGGACGAGGTCGACGGCATACTGAAGTACATCGGCTTTACGCATGACATGAATTCGGTATACGAGCGCAAGGGCATTGTTATCACGCTTCCTTCGTACAGCGAAGGCATGAACCGTGCGCTTATGGAAGCTGCTGCCTCTGGTAAGCCCATCATTACTTCCGACATCCCGGGCTGCCGTGAGGCTGTAGACGATGGTGTCAACGGTTATCTTGTACCTGCGAAGGATGCCGATGCCTTAGCTGAGGCCATGCTCAGATATATACGTCTGTCGGAGGAGGAGAAACAGAAGCAGTCTGACATGAGCAGAGCGAAGGCCGAGAGCATCTTCGATATACGCAATGTTATCTGCAAATACAAGGAGATTGTTGGCGAATAGAATTTTCTAAAATATACATATTATATGATTGGAACTATAACTTTTATAATAGCCACCTTTTTGGTGAGTTTCGTTTGCGGTATCTTCACGATACCGCAGATAACAAATTTTTGCAAGAAAAAGGAACTTTATGATATGCCGAACCTCCGTAAGGTTCATACCGTTAACATCCCGCGTATGGGTGGAACGTGCTTCATGCCTTGTATGATAGTGGCTGCGTTGTTGTCTGTAGCTGTCTATCGCTTCAACAACGACGAGACTCTCACCATAAGCCTTTGGTCGTTCATGTTCCTTGTCAGCATAATACTGGTTTACACCGTCGGTCTTATTGACGATATTGTAGGAGTAGCGCCGCGTGTGAAATTTCTTGTTCAGATATTGGCTGCAAGCCTTATGCCGTTCTCTGGTCTGTACATCAACAACCTCTATGGTTTCATGGGCATTGAGACGATACCGTTCTGTATCGGTGCGCCTTTGACTGTGTTTGTCATAGTGTTTATCGACAACGCACTCAACCTGATTGACGGCATTGACGGACTCGCCGGCGGTCTCTCCGTATTGTCGCTCGTCGGTTTCCTCTATTGCTTCCAGCGCGAGGGATTGTTTGTATATAGTGTGCTCATCGCAGGTCTGATTGGAGTGGTAGTTTCGTTCCTCTATTACAATATGTATGGCGGAAAGAACCATAAGTATAAGATATTCATGGGCGATTCGGGTAGCCTCACATTGGGCTTCATGCTTGCGTTCCTGCTCGTGAAGTTCACAATGCACAACCCCAACGTAATGCCTTTCCGCAGCGACAGTCTGCTCATATCCTTCACGTTGCTCATAGTGCCTTGCTTTGATGTGGTGCGCGTGATTCTCTCGCGCCTGTACGACAGACAGCCGCTTTTCAAGGCTGACAAGCGTCATATACACCACAAGCTCTTGCGCTGCGGACTCTCGCAGCATTGTGCGCTCCTTGCTATTCTCGGTCTGCAGATAGCTTTCGTCGTGGTGAACGTTGTGCTCTACAGCTTCCTGTCGATAAACTACATTGTTCTGGTGGATGTGTTGGCGTTCATCGCTTTCAATATTGTTGTCGATATGTTCATCAAGCGTGTGGAAAGAGTGAACGTATAACAGCACTTATATGCTGTAAAGTTTCAACGATCGTCATCGTGCGGCGAACGCAATCCGATCGGACGGCGAACGGAATCCGATCGGGCGGCGAACGCGAACGGTCGGTTGGCGTGAGGGCTGAAAGAGGAAAAGCTTAGCAGCTTTGCTGCATACCGATTGATACATACGAAAAAAGCCATAGGTTTAGAGTTTCTAAATCTATGGCTTTTTTCGTTTGTTATGGACTTTTCCCGTTTGTCTATGGCCTTACCCGTAGCGGAGGTCTCCGGCCTCCGCAGCAAGCGATATGATTCCTACGGAATAATGTGTCGATGATTCCGGCAGAACAATGCGTCGGTTGGGTGCTGCGGAGGCCGGAGACCTCCGCTACGGAACGTTTAGAAGCGCTTGAACTTCAAGCGCAACGTCTTCGAGCGCAGTATCATCTGTCCGCCGTTTAGCTTCTCCTTTACGAACTCTTCCTCAAGGTTGTTTATGCCGTAGGGAGCTAGCAGCGTCGGGTCGTCGATAGGGTGGTCGCCGCCGTCGTCGCCATTGTCCTGGTGCCAGTTGTTCTTGTACGGCGACTTTGTTACTATCTTGTCTCTTGTTTGTGTGAAGCGTAGATAGTAGCCGAAGGTGCCTTCCTTGTCGGTGTCGTACACGCTGATGAGCTTGTACTGCACGCCCCAGAACACGCGCTTCTTCGAGAGGTCGGTTGTGCCGCCCGTAGCCAGTGTGTCTACGCGTTCTAAGTGCCAGAAGCCGTCGAAGTCGCCGTTGTCGCTGGTCTCTATCTCGCAGGAGGCGAGGGCGACGAGGGCGAACGCAGCCAATATTGTTTTGAATAATCGTTTTGCTGTCATGTGTGTGGTGTTGTGGTGTTGAGATGGTGATGGGGTGTTGTGGTGTTGTGATGGTGAGATGGTGATGGTGAGATGGTGATGGTGAGATGGTGATGGGGTGAGATTTGCTTTACTTCTTCTTGGTGAGCAGTCCGCTCTTTGTCACAGTGAGCTGGAATCCGGCGTTGTGTCCGTACATCTTCTCGCTGCCGAAGTCCATCGCGTAGCCGCCGCGCACCGTCCAGTCGTGGTTGAACCTGTACTTAGCCTCCAGAAGGAAGCTGAAGTTGCGGTATGCCTTTGTGAACGGGCTGCCGTATGTACCCCAACCTTTCTGATAGGTGGTGAGCACGCGGTAGTCGAAGCGTTCCGTCGGCGAGCCTTCCATGCCGAGGTGGAAGGCGTAGAAACGGTTGTTGCGCACCTCTATGGTGCCGTCTTTGTTGTATATTGGTGAGCGGTAGAGCGGGTTGCCTATCACCTGTCCCCAGTGCTGCCAGCCTGTGTAGATGCTGTGGTTATAGTAGTCGTCGAGACCTGCGATGTGGTCGCCGATGTTCTGCGTATGGTCGTGGTTGTATGGTCCGCTCTGATACTTGGTGTAGATGTACTCGAAGACGAGGCTGCGCAGCCATCTGCCGTACTTCAGGTCGAACTCGGCGCCGAGCATCATGTCCTTCAGACTGTACATGAAGTAGCGGCGCTTCTGCCATGTGTTCCACTGTTCGCCCTCGCCGTAGCCGTTGTAGTCGAGCAGGAACATCTGGCTGTGGTCTTCGAAGAAATGGTCGGCGTATACCGAGAAGCGCCACAGTTCGGTGTCGAAGTTCAGACGTGCCACCCAACTGCCCAGCTGGTTGCCGGCGCGGTTGGTGTAGACTCCGTCTGTAGCGTCGCTGCCGCCCGGTATGAAGGCGTTCCAGAAGTCCTTTACGCCCGTGCCGGTAGGTATGCGCTGCATGTTGCCGTGGCCGTCGCGACGATATGGCTTGCCACCGAACTCGCACGCCATCTCCAGTCCCAGTTCGAGGCTGAGCGGGAAGAACGAGTCCTCGTTGCCTATCTTCAGATAGCCCGCCTTGGAGTGGTAGAGCACGTGGTCGGCGTATTTCTGTCGCTTGTTCGTGAAGTCGTGCTGCCAGCTGTCGTCGGTCATCATGCCGTAGGCGATGTGTCCCTTAAGGTGCAGCCAGCGCTTTGTACAGGGGATGGTCCAGTATTCGGGCAGGGCGATGCGCACCTGCGGCACTGGTCGGGCGTTGATGCCTAATGTTTGCGAACCGCTGCTCAGCGTCTGGCTCTTCAGCTCCATAGGGTACTCCTTGGCGCCCACGGAGAGCACGCCGTGCAGCCATCGTGCCTCGGCGAAAGCCTGCTGCACTACGACGTTCGACGTGTAGTTCACCGGCACAGCCACGTCCACACCGTAGCCTATCGCCCAACGGCGAGCCGAGTCGGTGGAGAGAGGGCGCATCACGGCGCCGCGCACGTAGCCGTTGAACTCGTCGAGCGAGCTTAGGCCGTGCTTGTTGGCGTTGAGCCAGAGCGGAGTCTTGTCCTTCGAGAACGAAGATTGCATCTCTACCTTGTAGCCTATGTTGTTGTCCAGTCGCTGTTTCGACGGCATGCGCTCGTCGTACTCCTGCCAGGCGTACTGCGCATTGGCAGGCAGCGCTATACCCATCAGCGTTATGAGGGCTAAAGACAGATTTCTTATTGTCATGTTTCTATATGTTGTTTCCGTTACTTTGTAAATAAGCTGTTGCTAATCTCTGCAAAGTTACATAAAATATGCTAAATACTACGTCAATAAAAAAATAATAACTACTTTTGCAACGATATTAATGCCGCAATTCGGGTTAGCTTTGTGGCAGTTTTTAGTAAATATACAAGAACTATGAGAAATTTTGTTAGATGCCACACACTTACTGCGTTGTGCATCATTGCATTGATGTTGTTCACTACGTTTGGCGCTTCTGCCTACGCTGCGCCTGCAGATAGCGCTCAGGTGGCGGCTGAGGCTGCCGTGCCCACCGTTCAGCAGGACGCCGACTCGGCGGCTGTAGTGCCGGTGGAGATAGCCGAAGGAGCGGAGAACTCGGGCGGCGGATTGCATAAGATACTTAAGGAGAAGTTTATCGAGGGCAACGCCTCGTTCATGTCGCTCGTGGCGCTGGCTCTCGTGCTGGGCCTGGCGTTCTGCATCGAGCGCATCATCTATCTGAGCATGTCGGAGATAAACGCAAAGAAGTTCATGCGCCAGATAGACGCGAAGATTGAGGCGGGCGACATCGAGGGCGCCAAGACGCAGTGCCGCAACACACGCGGACCGGTGGCGTCTATCTGCTATCAGGGCTTGCTGCGTGTCGACACAACGATGGAGGATATCGAGCGTTCAGTGGCGGCTTACGGCTCCGTGCAGGCGGCTAACCTTGAGAAGGGCTGCTCGTGGATTACGCTTTTCATTGCTATGGCGCCGTCGCTCGGCTTCCTTGGCACGGTGATTGGCATGGTGATGGCGTTCGAGCAGATACAGATTGCGGGCGACATCAATCCTACTATCGTGGCTGCGGGTATGAAGGTGGCGCTCATCACCACTATCTTTGGTATCATTGTGGCGCTCATCCTGCAGCTGTTCTACAACTATGTGCTCTCTAAGGTAGACCATCTCACGGCGCAGATGGAGGAGAGCGCTATCACGCTGCTCGACGCATTGCTCAAGTATAAGAAAGGGTGTTGAGATGAAGAAGATTGTTGATTTGCGACATCTGACGGCAATGCAGCTGTCGAGCCGCATATTCTATATATTAATAGGTGTGATAGTGGTGCTGTTCGCACTGTTCTGGATTATCGGCTACGACATGCCGTACGACGATAATCCCGACTATAGTGCGCCGCTGCTTACGGATGCGCTGATATGGTTCATGATCGTGCTTACGTTCGCTACGCTCGGCTTAGCTGTGCTCGGCGCTGTCAACGGCGTGCGCAAGAACAAGGGCGAGAACGTGGTTGTGAACAACGTGCCGGCGCGCCGCATCTCTGTGGCGGTCGTTGTCGGAACAGTGCTATCCTTCGTGCTCACCTATGCTCTTTCGAGCACCGATGCGCTCATGGTGAACGGCGAACGCTTTACAGATACTTTCTGGCTGCGCACAGCCGGTATGTTCATCGGCACATCGCTGCTGCTCATCGTGGTTGCTGTCGGAGCCATCGTGTATGGATCGACACGATACATCAGGTAAAAGCCCCTCCCAACCCTCCCCGTTGGGGAGGGCTTAGAATGCTTAAAGAGGCTTAGGAAGGCTTAAGAAGGCTTAGAAAGGCTTAAACGCCACTTTCCAAAAGGCTTAGTTCGGCCTATAAACAATAAGGCTTATGCTTATAAAACGTAGAAAACACTCGGTGCCGTCGCTTAACACTACGTCGACAGCCGATATATCTTTCATGCTGCTCACATTCTTCCTCGTCACGTCGTCGATGGATGTGGACAAAGGACTTGTGCGCCAACTGCCGCCGCTCGACAAGGAGGAGCAGACCGACGAAGCGAAGGATGTGTCGAAGGAGAACACGCTCTCGTTCTGCATTACGGCACAGAACGAGGTGATGCTCAACGACAAGCCTGTTGCCGTTGAGGATATACGCCGCCGTATCGTAGACTTTGTGCGGATGCGCGGCGCACAGCATCTTATATTGGTGGACGCTAATCCGGCTTCCGACTATAACACTTACTTCACACTTGAGAACGAGATTGTAGCTGCTTACGCTGAGGTGCGCAACGCTGAGGCTAAGCGCCGCTATCATCGCGACTATGCCAGCTGCACCGACGAGCAACGCAAGAAAGTGCGCGATATTTACCCGCAACATCTCTCGGAAACTTATAACACAGCAGAGGTCAATAACTCTACTGAGGATAATAAAACTTCAAAGGCGGTGGACGAGAAGAAAGGAGGCGCAGAATGATACGCAGAAGCATTGACCGCAGCGTGCCGACACTCAACACATCATCGCTGCCCGACCTTATCTTCACCGTTCTGTTCTTCTTCATGGTCGTTACGCACATGCGACAGGTGACGCTGAAGGTGCGCTTCCGTGTGCCGCAGGGCACCGAGCTGACGCGCCTCACGAAGAAGAGTGCCGTGTCGTATGTCTACATCGGCAGGCCGTCGGAGGCTGTGCCGGGCATCGTTCAGTCGTATAAGGGCATGACGGTGCAGCTCAACGACAAGTATGCTACGCCGGAAGAGGTGACAACGTACGTGAGCGCTGAGCGCAAAGCCATGTCGGGCGACGACCAGGAGCAGCAGATAGTTTCGGTAAAGGCCGACCGCAGCACGCCGATGTCGCTGATAAACGAGGTAAAGATGGCGCTGCGCAGGGCCGACGTGCGCCGAATGAGCTATTCGGCGGAACAGAAGAAGTAATTTACGCCGATTTATCCGATACTTTCGATTTGTGAGTTTTTCGTGCAAAAATGTTGCAGTATAAATTTATTTGCACTACCTTTGCATAAATTAGTACAAAAAACAAACAAATATCAGATGGCACATTATAATTTAGACTCTTTAGACAAGAAGATATTAAAGCTGATAGCTGACGACGCTCGCATCCCGTTCTTGGAAGTGGCTCGTCTGTGCAACGTGAGTGGCGCTGCGATACATCAGCGCATACAGAAACTCAACAATCTGGGCGTGCTTAAAGGCTCGCAGTTCATCATCGACCCTGAGAAGCTCGGCTATGAGACGTGTGCTTACATCGGACTCTACCTGCAGAATCCGGCGAAGTTCGACGATGTGGTAGATGAGTTGAAGAAGATACCTGAGGTTGTGGAGTGCCATTACACTACGGGCGGCTTCGATATGTTCATAAAGATATACGCCCGCAACAACCATCATCTGCTTAACATCATTCACGATAAGCTGCAGCCGCTTGGTCTCTCACGTTCCGAGACCATCATCTCGTTCAATGCTATCATCGACCGACAGTTGCCTATCGGCGAACTGCCCGTTGAGGACGAAAATGATGCGGTAGACGAATATGGTGAAGACGAATAAGAAATAAAGAATATACGGAATATAAAAAACTCGTTGCTAATCCGGTTTTGATTTGTAGAAAAATACGAATCATGATAAGTAAAACCTATCTCAGATATATTTGGCTACTTGATACTATTAGTTGCTCAAGAATCCCTTTAACTTACGACCATATTGTCAGGATATGGGAAGGTTCTCCTTATGCCTACATGGGTGGTTTGCCAATTCGTACATTTCACGAACACCGTAAAAGTATCGAAGAAATGTTTGGGGTTATCATAGAATGTGATAAATCCAAGGGGTACACATATTATATCAAGAATCCAGAAGTGCTAAAACAGAATCCTTATGCCCAACTGCTATTACGAAAATATAGTGTTCCACAGGATTTCTCAACATTCAATATGATGCGCGACCGCATCTTACTAGAAGAGATACCTCATGGTACAGCATACTTTGATAACGTGGTTGAAGCTATGAGGACTAATACAGAACTCATAATTGACTATCAACGCTATGAGGGACAACGAGAAACACTTACAATGCAACCCTATTCCATGAAGGTTTATAATAGAAGGTGGTATTTACTGGGCTATATAAAGGAAAAGGAAACTATCAGGCATCTAGCATTGGAAAGATTTCTTGACCTGCAAACAACAAGTCAGAAATTTGAGTACCCAAAGGACTTCAATCCACAAAAATACTATGACAATGTAGTAGGAATTTACGTGAATGAACACCTCCCTGTGGTTAATTTGAAGATAAGGGTGTATGGTGTACAGATGGAATACATGAGAATGTTGCCACTCCATAAGTCACAGTGTGAGGTTAAGTCACGATACGGTGAGTTTGCAGAGTTCACTTATAGAGTATGCTTGACTCCTGAGCTAAAGTCAAAGATACTAGCACTTGGTTCGAACGTTGAAGTGCTGGAACCTGCGGAATATCGCAAAGAGATAATGTCTCAAATAAGTGCCTCTCTTGACAGATATATGAAAAAAAACAAAGAAACATAATGGTGTTCTGCGGAGATTTTGCATAAATCTCCCCTAAAACACCCGATTTCATACGTTTTCATTCGTATAATAATATAGAGACATCTAAAATTTATACGATATATGAAAAAGAACATTACAATCCGCAAGAGCCAGTCAGTAGATTCATTTCTTCAGGACGCTTCCAAGCATCCTCTTCTTACCATCGAGGAAGAAGTTATACTTGCCAAGCGTGTTCAGCAAGGAGATGAAAATGCAATGAAGCGTCTCTATGAAGCTAACCTTCGTTTCGTTGTAAGTGTTGCAAAGCAATATCAGAATAGAGGCAAGTCGATGGAAGAGCTTATTGAGGCAGGTAACAAGGGACTTGAACTTGCCGCAAGAAGGTTTGATCCACAGCGAGGTTTCAAGTTCATTGCTTATGCAGTATGGTTCATTAGGGCGAGTATTCTTGCATTCCTTGAGACTTCCAAGAACAACGTGAATATATCAAATCTCACGATATAAGATAAGCGAGAACTGGTTTCAAAAATGACCAACGAACGTGACAAAGAGATTTTAACCCAATGGTTTGGACTTGTTGATTCTGCAGAGTCACTTGATGAAACTGGACAAAGTATGAATCTCACAACAAAAAGAGTTGAACAACTACGAGACAGGGCGATTTCAAAGCTTACTTCCCAAAACAAATAAAACGACCTAATTATGGCAATTACATTCAATACCCTAAATCCAGACGCCAAGATTTTTCAGGAACTGAAGAAAAATCCATATTGGTGGACAAGATTCAAAAAGGACTCTTCCCTTTATATTGAAATACGCAAGGACAACCAGGTCAATGTGTATTTCGAGGGAGGAAGTGTTGCTCGAATACACTATTGTAGCAAGCATAAGAAATTACAGGTGTTTACACATCATAAATACCTTGACCTTCCAGCTCCGTCAAAGAGTAATGCATATATTGAATGTATCGACATTATTGATAAGCCGATAGAAAAAGACTCGGAAATCCTTATTTGCGATAAGGTTATAGAGAGAGTAAAGACCTGCTATTCTCAGAAACATGCCATCAATGGTGTTGTTGACAAAGAAAAATGGTCTGAGAAGTTTATTCAAGGTTCATTGATAACTAAGTCATTGGCTTTCCATCTTGATTCGGAGTTTGCATACAATGATGCATCAGAAAAGATTAGAATTGACATTGTTCGATGCGACAACGGAGTCATAACTTTTGTAGAGTTGAAGCGTATAGGAGATGGCAGAATGCTTCATAAGACAGACGAATCGCCTGAGATAATTGATCAGATGGATAGATACAAGGATTTCATTACTAAATATACTGATGAACTTCTTACCTATTACCAAAAACTCTATGATGTAAAGGCTGGATTAGGGTTGCCAGTGCCACAGGTTCGCCCTATATCTATCAATCCCGAGCCTCATTTACTTATCTTCGATAATTGGAAAAAAGAAACATCAAGAAGAAAAATTCATCGCGAACGTCTCGTTGACATTTTGAATAGAGAGCATATAAAGTTTAAGCATACAAACAGATTTGTAGAAATGAATATAGTAACCACATGCATAGGTGAGCTTCCCGAATAATTGCGAGAAGCTGCTATAAAGGAACAGAGGGAGCGCCGTAGAAATGTAAATATCTATTATCCATTCCTGTCTGATGAGTGTGCAGAAGCGCTGAAAGACGAGTTTATGCTCACTATCTGGCCTATGGAATGCAGCGAAGCCACTTTGTATATGGTCGCTGTTTATGAAAAAGACAATGGCTTACTTTACAGAACGAGAGTCAAAACTGTCACACCTCTGGTCATGCAGATCGCCAGACAATTGAAAAAGTAATCAAAAAGGTTAAACCAAGGGAAGTTATCTGAATTCACAAGGAGGAAGATGCTAAACTATAATAATAAAGAAATGGCAAATATCATTTATACTAATTATTTTGACCACATTAACTTGTTCAATGAACTAAAGAAGGAAGGTTGTATTGTGAACACACCATACCAGAATACGGTTTCGGAAAATTCATTCTGTTTTAATGTGGGAATGAAACCTTCCAACAGTGATGAATACAAAGAAAGTCTGCTTCAAACAATAAAAAAAGTTTTTGGCATCACTAAAGATTCTTTCGATGGGAAGTTTTACAAAGCCATAGAAGGTGCTGGTCAGGAATGGAAGACGCTTAATGTCTTTCACTCGTCTTCTCTTTTGGCATTATTATGCTTTTACGATGTAAGCGAGCAAAATCCGCTTTCTATAAACATAGAAGGTGTAAAATGTAAGTTTACTTCGAGTGAATTTGAAGTGTCAAACATAATTGGCAGGGACAAAAGAGGTAAGGATTACTCATCCCATATTGATGTAAAGCTTACAGGAACATGTGGTGAGAAGTGCGTATCATTGTATCTGGAGTCAAAGTTTTCAGAATATGTTAACCAAAGGGGAAATACATCTTTCTCATATACGGAAGACTACAATTTAATATACACAAAACTGCAAGGTAAGATAAAAGACTTGGATATTAACATAGGGTGTGATAAGATCACTTTAGTTCAGACTAACAGCAAACGACCAGCTCAATATTGGGAAGGATTCAAACAAATGGTCTCACACTATCTAGGAATGAAGAATTGCAAAGATCAAAGTGATCTCATTTACCTTGGAGAAATAGTGTATGACTTCCGTCCATTCAAAGACATGCAAAACGACTTCTATGAAGATTACAGAGAAATATACAAGCAACTTGTAGATGCGTTGGAAGATATTGAAACTGAACCACAAAAATTTAAAGTCGGAAAGAATTTACTGACATATCAAGGCGTGTTCGAGAGTTTTAATTTGGACAAACGAGTACGTGAACTTTATAATCTCTAACACATTTGCTAAATGTAAATTCCTTCGGCTTCGTTCTTATTGTCAAAATAGGTGACATCGTCTTTAATAGGCACCCATTTTCTTTGCATCAGACACTTGGCGTCCAGTTTTGACACATCCACCTCTTGGGCGCACCATCTCATGATGGTGCGCTGTATCCATCTGCGCGGTTTGCCGTCGGCATCGTAATTGCGGGCGCGCAGGTTGAAGGTGTAGTTGTATCCGCTGCCCCAGCCCCATAGTGCTGCTTATGGCTTGACGTAGTCGACGAAGGCATACGCTTGGTGATGCTTTTCGTCTGTAGAGTGCTCCTCTCGCGCTGTCTCCTTCCATCCGCTGTACTCGGGGAAGAAGGCGTCGGCGTCGGCGGGCGTGTCGTGAATCTCGGTAAGGCAGAGTCGGTCGGCTATGGGGAGCGCCTGCTCGTAGACACTTGCTCCACCTATTATATATATGTCTTCGTCCTTAGCGCAGTGGGCGAGCGCTTCCTGGAGCGACGGGTAGCAGTCGCAGCCTTCGAACTCGGTGGCTGTGCGACTGAGCACCACGTTGCGGCGGTTGGGCAGGGCGCCCTTGGGGAGCGACTCGAACGTGCGGCGTCCCATGATGATGGTGTGGCCAGTGGTGAGCGTCTTGAAACGCTTCAGGTCGTTGGGCAGCCAATAGAGTAGCTTATTCTCGAAACCGATGGCGCGATTGGCGGCAACGGCGGCAATTATTGTAATCATTTTTATAATTATTAATTGGTAATTATTAATTATTAATTGAGTTTTGAGTTTTGAGTTTTGAATTATGTGCTGCGAATTCAAAACTCAAAATTGAATAACTCCTAATCGGCGCAGCCGACAATTCAAAATTCAAAATTCAACATTGCGGCTGTGCCGCAACAATTCAAAACTCAAAATTCAAAATTCAAAATTCAAAATTCTCTACACGCTTACTGTGGCTGCGATGTGTGGCCACGGGTTGTAGCCCTCCAGCTCGAAGTCTTCGTAGCGGAACGAGAAGAGGTCCTTCACGTCGGGGTTTATCTTCATGCGCGGCAGTGGTCGCGGAGTGCGTGTGAGCTGCAGTCGCGCCTGGTCGAGATGGTTGAGATAGAGATGGGTGTCGCCTGTTGTGTGTATGAATTCGCCCACTTCGAAGCCCGTCACCTGCGCCATCATCTGCAGCAGCAGGGCGTACGATGCGATGTTGAACGGCACGCCGAGGAACGTGTCAGCCGAGCGCTGGTAGAGCTGCAGCGAGAGCTTGCCGTCAGCCACGTAGAACTGGAACAGGCAGTGGCACGGCGGCAGCGCCATGTCGTCCACCTCAGCCGGGTTCCACGCCGACACAATCATGCGTCGCGAGTCGGGATGGTTGCGCAGCTGGTCGAGCACGTTCTGTATCTGGTCGATGGTGCCGCCCTTATAGTCGGGCCACGAGCGCCACTGATGGCCGTACACCGGTCCGAGGTCGCCGTTCTCGTCTGCCCATTCGTTCCAGATGCGCACGCCGTGCTCCTGCAGATAGTGCACGTTGGTGTCGCCGCGCAAGAACCACAGCAGTTCGTAGATTATCGACTTGAGGTGTAGCTTCTTCGTAGTGAGCAGCGGGAATCCGTCTGCCATATTGAACCGCATCTGGTTGCCGAACACGCTCTTCGTGCCCGTGCCCGTGCGGTCGGTCTTGGTTGCGCCCTCGGTGAGGATGCGGTTAAGGAGATTGAGATATTGTTGCATCGAATTTTTAATTCTTAATTTTTAATTATTAGTTCTTCCGCTGGCACATGACTGCTTTTGATTCGCCACTCCTGCGGATAGAGATTGTTGGCGCGGTTGCCTATGTTCTTCTCGAAACCTATCGGTCTGCCGCGGTATGTGAGCAGCACGAAGCCGCGCGGTGTGTCTTCGGGCAGCGTTACTGCCTCCTTGCGCAGATAGTTGACGGCGTCGGCGTAGCCCAGTTCTACGCGCGGATAGGCGTCGGCGGCGAGTTGACGGGAGAGAGCGAGCGACTGGTCGGGGATGATGTCCTTGCCTTTCTCTGTGCCGAGGCACACGCCGGCGTGCATTATCTTCAGCGCCGCGTCGGCAGCGTCGTACGTGTCAGCCCAGCGCTCCGGCACGGCGAATAGCGCGTCCGTGCGGCGTCTCACCACGTAGCTCTCCGGCGCATTGAGCGGCACGGCGATGTTCGGCTGCTTTGTGCTAGCCTTTGCGCCCTTGTTGCCGCGGCGCTTCTCCTTCTTCGGCTTCTCCGCCTTCCGGCCAAAGATTACGTTCACCTTCCTTCTCGCGCAACGCATGCTTCACTGCATTTTCA
>OHBM01000199.1_pt1 | contig 49421 bp, 38 predicted proteins | sample 1577251 | NCBI WGS metagenome assembly OHBM01 (sample SAMEA3541557, study PRJEB24748) | human gut metagenome | biome: human gut; feature: human-associated habitat; material: faeces | place: China | collected 2012 | reverse complement strand
GATGATTTTGTCGGGTGAATCGGCGGCAAAATGAATCGGGTGTGTTGCGGGGCGGCAAAAATCTTCATGGGGAATAAATCCTCGCCGCTCTGTACTTTTCTACAAGACCGCGTTTGTGTAGCAATGAAAGCCCCAGTGGGGCTTTTAAGCGGCAGAGCGGTCTTGCGCAAGCAAGATGGAGGGGCGTTGCCCCGACAAGCTCGGTGGGATTTGCGATAAAGGGTATCATGAATTGCGGAGCGCGTCAAGATGGTTTTGCAAATTTTATTGCAGTAAAGCAGTGATAGTAGGACTTATGCATGGGATATGCTATTTTGACAGGCATTGATTTGAAAAATTGAGATAAAACAAAAAGCACAGAGCACCTTATTCAGAGTGCTCTGCGCTTTTCTGCATCTTGCGCCATTGTTGCGGGGTCATGCCGTACTTTTGCCGGAACAGTTCGTAGAAGTGGGTGCGGTTGGTAAATTTGAGTTGTAGGGCGATCTCACTGACGGAAAGTGTTGTTTCCCGCAGCAGCCGTTCAGCCTTCTGGAAACAGAAGGTCATGCCGTAATCGAAAAGACACAGACCGGTGCGGCGCTGGACGATGGAATTGAGGTAGCTGCCATTGTAATTCAAAAGCCGTGCCAGTTCGCTGCGAGGCAACCGACCATCTGTATCTTCCAGCAAACGGCTGATACGCAGAAAGAGCAGGCTTTCGGGGCTGCTGCTCAGGTGCACCGGGGTTACATAGAACCCGGACGACAGAAAATCGAATAGTTCGCAAAGTGCGCCCTTCAAATAATAGGTGGCGGCGGCACGGGGTTCGTGCAGGATGTGAGTCATGCGGGCGATGAGCGTTGCCAGGGTTTGAACACTATCGGTGTTTTCCGGTGTGGGGAAAAGGTCCTGATATTCCTTTCGGAGGTCTTGTCCCAGATTTGCCAGCATGAACTGCAAAACGGGATTTTCCGGCAGATGGCGCTCGGCTTCAAATAATTGCAGGGATGCAGATTCCGTCAGGCTGCGGACAAAATCCACAGACAGACCAATAAAACAGAGCTTGGCGGGGCCAATGAAGCGTTCGTTATGGAGGATGCTGCGGTTTACCAGACAACAGGTTCCGGCACGGTAGGGGTATTCTTTTTCCTCGATCTGTTGGATGACCTCCCCTTCCAACACCAGCATCAGTTCAAAATAATCGTGGCGGTGCAGCGGACGGGAGCTGAGGGCACGGAATAAAGCATCCATAGAGTTTTCATGCAGCCAGCAGCCATTCGGTGAGAACATCTGAATGCTGTATTGGTCGGTTTCTCCCAGACCGGTACAGGACTCCAGTGTGATCTGTACCGGGGACATGATCTTGTAGAAGGTAGAGAGCTGACTGCCCCAGTTTTCAACCTCCAAAATATTCTCATAGCTGGTGGAATCCGGTTTCATGAAAGAGTCTCCTTTTTCGCAATGTGCGAATATGATACAATCTGATGGATGCGGCACACGATGCTGTCATTGTGGAATATGAACGGAATTGCTAAAATATAGGCACAATACAAAAACATTCTGTAAAAGCTGTGCGGCCGATGGCTTTATTATAGAGTGCTTTTGAAAAAATGTAAAGCGACAGACGCATTCTGTCGCCGTGAATGATACAGCACATCTTGAAAGGAGAATTCCCATGTCTGCTACTGCAACGACAGAGAAAAAATATCTGAAATGGTATCAGAAGCTGGCCTACGGTTCCGGCGATCTGGCCTCTAACTGCTCCTATGGTCTGGTTTCCAGCTTTGTACTGCTTTATCTGACCGGAACACTGGGTCTGGACAGCGCCATCATTGGCTCTTTGATGCTGGCTTCCAAGGTTCTGGACGGCATCAGCGATGTGATCTTTGGCACCCTGATCGACCGCACCCACTCCAAGCTGGGCAAGGCACGTCCGTGGATGCTGTTTGGTCAGGTAGGTGTTTCCCTCTGCCTGTTTTTGCTGTTTGCCATCCCGGCTGGCAGCACTACCATGCAGTATATCTACTTCTTCATCGTGTACACGGCACTGAACGCAGTGTTCTATACTGCCAACGGCATTGCATATTCCTCTCTGGTGGCACTGATCACCAAGAACAACAATGAGCGTGTGCAGCTGGGCTCCTTCCGTTTTATGTTTGCGGTCGTCACCAACATCTTTATGGGCTTTGCCGTTACCGGCATGGTGGAGAAGTTCGGCAGCGGTGCCGCAGGCTGGCGTACCACGGCTCTGATCTTCGCGATCGTTGGTCTGGTGGTCAACACCATCAGCTGCCTTGCAGTTAAAGAGCTGCCGGAGGAAGAACTGAGCGGCAACACCAGCGAAGCCGCAGAGGAAGGCAAAGCAGTTGCCGAGGAGAAAAAGCATGGCTTTGCCGAGACTGCTAAGATCCTCGTCCACAACAAGTATTACCTGATGATCCTTGCCATCTACATCGTGTACTATATCATGAGCAACCTGACCACCGGTGCCGGTGTGTTCTGCGCCACCTATTACTGGGGCGATGGCAGCCTGCTGGGTCAGTTCTCCATGATGAAGATGTTCCCTGTTATCATCGCACTGGCCTTTGCGCCTGTCCTCATCAAAAAGACCGGCAGTATGCAGAAGGTCAACTTCTGGGGCTACGCCATCAGCAGCGTGCTGGGCATTCCCATGATCTACTTTGCCATGCAGAAGAATCTCTCCATGTTCCTGCTGTTCATGTTCATCAAGGGCGTCTTTGCAGGTACCCTCAGCGGCTCTTTGAACGCTCTTATTGCTGAGGCCAGCGGCTACACCACACGCACCACCGGCGTCCACATGGACGGTATGATGTACAGCTGCTCCTCTCTGGGCGTGAAGGTCGGCGGCGGCATCGGTACTGCGGCTGTGGGTTGGCTGTTGAAGCTGGGCGGCTTTGTGGGCACCGCAACGGTCCAGAGCGAAAGCGCCATTCGGATGATCTTCAACCTGTACATCACTTTCCCCTTTGTGATCGGCATCATTATTACAGTGCTGCTGGCTTTCCTGGATGTGGAAAAGGCCAATAAGAAGTGGGATGCTGAACACCAGAAAGAGGCACAGGCATGATTCGACAGAATTTCAACGCAGATTGGACGGTAGAAAAGGGAGATGGCAATTCCCGGATGAATTCCTTTCTGGGAAATACCCAGACCAAAACCGTGCATCTGCCCTATGATGCCATGATCCATGAAGCCCGCACCCCGGACACGAAAAACGGTGCACAGACCGGCTTCTACCCCGGCGGCGAGTACATTTTTCAGAAGCATTTCACCGCACCGCAGGCGTGGCAAGGCAAGCCGGTGTCCCTCGTATTTGAGGGCGTGTACCAGACGGCGCTGGTCTACCTGAACGGCTGGCTGCTGACCCGGAACGTGAACGGCTATGCGGAGTTTACCGTGGAGGCTGGTCCCTACCTGAAATATGGTGCCGACAACCTGCTGAAGGTCATTGCAGATAACAGTCTGGAACCCAACAGCCGCTGGTATACCGGCAGCGGCATCTACCGCCCGGTGCGGCTGCTGGTGGGCAACAAGGTCTATCTGCCGCAGGATACCGTGCGTATCACCACCCGGAAGGCGGACGAGGGCTTTGCCCTGCTGGATGTGACGGCACAGGTGCAGTCTGCCAGCACTGTTACAGAACGGGTGACCCTGCAGCAGACCATCTGCCGGGAGGGCACGGCAGTGCTCACCGACCGGCAGAACCTCCTGCTCCAGCCCGGTGAAAGCAGAACTGTCTCCTTCCGGTACTGCGTGGACAGCCCGGCTCTGTGGAGCCCGGAGAACCCCAACCTCTACACCAGCACCATGCAGGTGCTGGAGGGCGAGGAAGAACTGGACCGGGAAGAGACCGGCTTCGGCATCCGTACCCTGAGCATCGATGCAGCGCATGGGGTACGCATCAACGGGCAGACCGTCAAGCTACGGGGTGCCTGCATCCACCACGACAACGGCATTCTTGGTGCAGCTACCCTGCCCGATGCCGAGGAGCGCCGCATTCGTCAACTAAAGGAAGCGGGCTTCAACGCCATCCGCTCCTCCCATCACCCGGCAGGGCGGGCGCTGCTGGATGCCTGCGACCGGTACGGTGTGCTGGTAATGGACGAACTGAGCGACGTATGGAACGTGCGGAAAAATCCCTACGACTATGCTCTGTACTTTGAGCAGGACTGGAAGCCCACCATTCAAAAGATGGTGGCCAAGGATTACAACCATCCCAGTGTCATTTTGTACTGTGTGGGCAACGAGATCTCCGAGGCAGGCTCGGAAAGCGGAGCGGAGACCAACCGTCGGCTCTGCAACACCTTCCGGGAGCTGGATCCCACCCGCTACACCACCAACGCCCTCAACGGCCTTATGGCAGCCGGTTACCGCCTGCGGGAGATCATGGGGGATGTGATGCGAAAGTTCCCGGCACAGCCCGGTCCTTCCGGCGGCGATGGCGGCGGAAGCAATGCGCTGAACAGTTTTATGAGCCTGATGTCCGGGGAAAAGGGTGATTACTTTGCCACCCATCCGCTGCTGACTGAGGCGCTGTCCGGCTGCGAGGATTCATGCGATGTGATCGGTCTGAACTACCTTACCGGACGCCATGTGCTGGAGCATGAACTGCACCCCCACAAGGCAGTGCTAGGCACCGAGACTTACCCAGCAGACATCGTGCGGCTGTGGCGCATCGTGGAGGAGAATCCTCACATGATTGGCGACTTCACATGGGCTGGCTACGATTATCTGGGGGAGGCAGGCTGCGGCATCTTCCATTACGATGGTGGTGCCAACTTCAGCAGCATTTACCCGGAACGCACCGCCTACATTGGAGATCTGGATCTGCTGGGCAACCGCCGTCCCATCAGCTATCTGCGGGAGATCGTTTACGGTCTGCGGAAGGCACCCTATCTGGCAGTGCTGCGAATGGAACACAACGGTCAGACCTCCAGCAAAACGCCTTGGATGTTCAAGGATAACCTTTCCAGTTGGACATGGCCCGGTTTTGAGGGACAGACGGCTTCGGTGGATGTGTACTCCGCCTCGGAGGAGGTGGAGCTGTTCCTGAACGGAGCTTCTCTGGGGCGTCGTGCCATGGTGGATTTTACCGCCACCTACAGTGTGCCCTACACTCCCGGCGAGCTGAAGGCTGTGGGCTATACCGGCGGTGTGTGTGACGGCGAGTTCACGCTACGCACCGCACAGGATGCACAGATGACCCTTACAGCAGACCGTAAGACCCTGCAAGCCAACGGCGAGGATGCCGCCTTTGTGATGATCCAATTCGTGGATGCAAATGGCACCGCAGATCTGCACACCAAGCACACCCTGAAGGTGGAGTTGGAGGGTGCAGGCATTCTGGAAGCCGTAGGCAGCGCAAACCCCTGCTCCGAGGAGCGTTACGACACCCCGGAAAGCGAGACCTTTGACGGTTGCTGTATGGCGGTGATCCGCGCAGGAGAAGCTGCGGGCGAAATTCATCTGACCGTCACAGCAGATGACAGCGTTCAGAAGCAGCTGACGATCCTGATTCAGGAAGCAGAGGGCTGAAGCTCAAAAAGCCGGTGAAGGCTCAAAACAAAAACAGGGTGCGTCCTGCGAACGCACCCTGAAAAATCCATATATCACAAGAGAAATAGGGCGTTCCCCATCGGGGACGCTCTGTTTCTCTTTGCGGGGGTAAGATGAGACGATTCCATCTGCTGTGCAGGAAACACCTGCGTTGTTGCTCCAGTAGGCAGGAATGTCAATCTTCCAGCCTGCCGTGGTCACAGCCAAGCGACAGATAACGCTCTATCTCTCTACCCAGCACAAGCTGGGTGTACTCCAAGGGCTTATTATACAGCAGCCAGTCCAGCTCTGCCCGCTGTGCGGGGGTGCTGCCGTACTCGTCCTCCACGGCGATGCAGTCGATGGCAAGAGTGGTGCCATCCTCGAACCGAGCTTCCACCCGGTTGGTGTCCATATTGTAGCGGCAGGAAAGCAGTTTGTTCATGGTGAACCTCATTTCTATATCAAATGGTGTCTGTTCGGATGTCCTAAACCCTGCCATAAAACCGGTGGTTGATTTGTCCATTGGGCTTTGTTTTGCCCGTCTGCACATTTTTGCACACTTTTTGCACACCCGAATAGCTGGATAACGGTTGCAAAGCATTACACTGTATGCAAATAATGCGGTGTGCGCAAAGGCATGTTTTGCGATGATACGATAAAAATAACGTTTCTTCGAACTTTTGAAATTTGACGAATGATGCACCTTGGATTCTTTTAATCAGAGGGCCAGGGATTCGAGTTCCCTCGAGCGCACCAAAGGAAAACCCACGATTCACCGTTTCAAATGCGGCTTGGATCGTGGGTTTCTTTTTGTTATATCCGCCCCGGCTGGGCTTGAAAAGTGCGACAGAAATGCGACAGCTTCAAAGGGGCTTTGTGCGCATACCGGAGCACCTGCCGGAGGATTTAATTAAAAATGAATGACGTGGGGGCATCTGGCGGGCTGAGGGGACTCTAAACTGTTCTGAACCCTTATCCCACTATGGCCAGCGTGAAAAACGCCGCCGCACGGTTCAACGTGACACCCGAATATGTCCGCAAGCTCTGCCGAACGGGCAAGATCTGCTATACGGCCATCTCAAGCCGAAAGTGGTTGGTCAACATGGACACGCTGGCCCAGTTCTTCGCACAGGGAGAGCCGGTCAGAGAGGATTCGCAGCAGGTCACGAACGGCTTCGTGCTGGACTCAGACATGCTGCTGGATGACCTGATCGACCGCTGGTTTGAGGAATACGCCAACAAGCAGCTGAAGGCCAAGACGCTCTACGATTATAGAAGGATGCGAGGCCGGATCAGTGCCGGACTCGGGCATCTCAAGGTGTCCAAGATCAAGCCGACGCATGTGATGGCGTTCTACAACAATCTGGAAGAGAAGGGTGTTCGCCGGGACAGCACCTACACCGCCACGAAATCCCTTCTGAAGCTGCTCCCACATGGAACCCGGGGTGAATTGGCGAAACAAGGCCGGGATCGGTCAGGACACCATGCGGATGGTCTATGCAGGTAAGAACGTCAGCCGAAAGACGGCGGAAAAGGTGTCCGCTGCAGTGGGACTGGCCTTCTCAAAGGCGTTTGTGGAGCATACCAAAAAGGACGGGAAGCTGAACAACAACAGCGTCATTCGATACCAGGCCATGCTCTCCAGCATCTTTAAGAAAGGTGTCCAGTGGGGATTGATCAACGAGAACCCGTGCTCCCGTGCAGAACATCCCAAAGCCGAGGAAATCGACATTCGGGTACTGACGGAGGAAGAGATTCCAACGCTGCTGGATGCTCTCTCGGATGCACCGCCGCAGTACAGTGTGATCACTCAGCTGGCCTTGCTGCTTGGTGCCCGGCGGGGTGAGATCTGCGCCCTGCGCTGGTCTGACATTGACTTTGAGAAGGGAACGCTTTCCATCAAGCGGACGGTCCAGTCCATCCCCGGGATAGGCCTTGTGTTCAACGCACCGAAAACCAGACGAGGCAAGAGATGCCTGCGCATTGGAGCGGATTGCGTGGAACTGCTGCAGGAGTACCGGCGATACCAGAAAGCGGAGAGGTTTCGGATCGGTTCAGCGTGGGTGCGCAAGGTTACACTGGAAAATGGCAAAGTGGTGGATAATGATATGCTATTCACGAAATGGAATGGAGAGCCGATGGACCCGGATATCATCTCGTCCTGGTTCCCGAAGTTTCTGGAAGCACACGATCTCCCATCAATTCACTTCCACAGCCTCCGCCATTCGAATGTCAGCATCCTGATTGCGGCCCACGTTCCGATCACAACGGTCTCTGGGCGGCTTGGACATGCACAGACATCGACAACGCTGAACTACTATGCATCGGCCCTCCAACTCGGCACACATCTTCTCCACAAGGAAGGGGTCGTCCGTGCAATCGGCAGGCTTGTCCTTGGTGGTCAGGATATGAGCAGCCTTGTGGAGCGTTTCGGTTTCACTGCAAAAGGCCCCACACACCGGCACTGGTCGGCATGCAGGGCGTATTTATGATTTGAGGGGAAATTACAGGGCGATCATTGTGTTACAGGTGCCAGCTCATACACACGGTCGAACTGCGCACGGCGCGCTGCCGACAGGTGGTGGCTGATGAGGATCAGTGTCAGGTCGGGATTGGTAAGCAGGCTCTTTTCCACAAGGTCGGCGTTTTTCTGATCCAGCGCACTGGTGCCCTCGTCCACCAGCAGGATGGAGCGATTGTGAATCAGGGCACGGGCAATGGCGACACGCTGCTTCTGACCGCCGGAAAGATTACTGCCATTCTCACCTACAACGGTGTCAAGGCCATCGGGCATGGCGGCCAAATCTGCGGCAAGGGCACTGCCCTGAATGGCCGCATGCAGCTGCTCTTCCGAGAAATCTTCACCCAGTGTGATGTTCTCCCGAATCGTAGTATTGAACAGGAACACATTCTGCTCAATGTAACTCATCTGTTGCTGGAGCTGAGCGGGTGTAACGGTGTGAATGTCCACATCGTCAAACGAAATCGTACCGGTGTAGTCCGGCAGCCAGCCCAAAAGCAGCTTGAGCAGAGTGGATTTTCCGCAGCCGGAGGGGCCTGTCAGGGCATACTTTTTGCCCTTTTCAAAGCGGAAGGAGGCATCTTTCAGGATGGGCTTTTTCTCATCATAGCCGAAAGAAACTCTATCTACCGTAATGGAGGCTTTCAGTGGTGACATAGGAGCAACCTCTTCCGATTTGGAATCAGTATCGACCGTTGGCAGCTTGCCAAAGTAAGGCTTGCTGGCTGAGAGGGAGAGACGCAAACCGGCCAAACTGTTAAAGCCGTTTGCCACGCCTCCGATCAGATTGACACCACCTGCAAGTGTGCCTGTGGTGACAAGCCCCATGCTGGTCAGCACAGCAATCAGCACAAGCGAACCGAGCTGAAGTGCAACGTTGATAAAGCCAATCAACGCCTCCATGCGAGATTTTTCATAGCTCAGCTGGCAACTGGGCTTTTCGATGTCATCGCTGATTCTATTTCCCTGCTGGAGAAAGAGATTTCCTCTGCCAAAAAACTGGAGTACGTCAAAGCCTGTCAGAAGGTCCTTCAAATGGTTGATGGCGGCAGTCTGCTGCACACCGCAGCTTTGCCCCAGTAGTTCCAACTTCTTCTGGAACAGTTTTGGGGAGAGCCAAAGGACAACTGCTGTGATCACGGAAAAAACAACCAGCGACCAATGCAAAAAGGCAAGTCCCAAAATGCTGAACACGATCTGCGCAATTCTGCCTACACAGCCGAAGAAGGGAATCCACGCAAGCTGTTCTAATTGCTTTATATCATTGGTCAGCCGGGCGAGATATTCTCCGGTGTCGGACTGATGAAAATCGGTATGGCTCTTGCGCAGGAAGGAGTGATACAGCCCATCTCGCACCGTATTGTTCAAAGCGCGAATTGTTTTGGTCTGACAATGCTCCTGTAAAGCAGTAAAAAGAAAATAGCCTCCCCAGCAGGTCAGATCAACTGCCGTCCAAAAGATAGTACTCCGCAGATCCAGCAATACCACGGCATCAAAAATCTTCATCAAGGCAAGCTGAATCAGAGCCTGAGCACCATAGGCGATGATGGCAAACAAGCAGGTGAGGGTACTGAGCCTCCATTGCTTTTTCAGATAGTGTATCATTGTTTCCTCCATGCGTATGTCAAAGAGCTTAGAATGCATTTCATGTGCCTGTATTTTATCACAAAAGATTTCAATTGACCATATCGTCTGGTGTAATAAAAAATTACATGGGACGACAGGTTTGCACAAGAGACGCTTGCACACATGTACAAAATCTAGTATATTACAATTATGGCAATACTAAAGTTTGGAGGGAGCTGCTAAATGCAGAATTACAAATTGGGGGAGTATATCCGCCAGCGGCGTTTGGATCTCGGGTTGACACAGGAGCAGGTTTGTGCAGGCATTTGTGAATCTGTTACATTGTCCAGATTTGAAAACGGAAAACAGACCCCCAGCCGAAACCGAATCAATGCGATTCTGCAGCGCCTTGGTCTGCCGGATGACCGATATTATGCGTTGGTAACACCGGAAGAACTGGAAATAGAAGCACTCAAGAAGGAAATTGTTTCCTGTAATGCGCTAAAGTGCGTTGAGGAAGGCTTTGACAAAATAAGTCGGCTTGAGAAAATTGTAAAGCCGGATGATCAAATCACACAACAGTTTATTCTTCGATCGAAAGTCCTTTTGGGAGGATTGGATAAAAGATATTCAAATGACGAGCGGATTCAAATGTTGTTGCAGGCCATTCGGATGACCATACCGGATTTTCAACTGGACAAAATTGAAGACTTTCTCTTTACATTGGATGAAATGAAACTGGTTAATCAAATTGGAAATGCGTATTCTTTGAGCGGTGACAATGAAAAAGCAGCCGATATTTTCTATCGACTGCTTCAATATATAAGAAGGCATCTTCCGGAAACGGTTACTTCAAACAGGATGCTTCCCTTGGTTTTGTATAATTTTGCCAGATCGTTGGATTTGTCGCAAAAGTATGAGGAAGGCGCAAAGGTGGCAAGATACGGGAAAGAAGCATGTATAAAATATGGACATTATCAGGTGCTTCACTCGTGTTTGGAAATCGAAGCTGAATGCGACTTCTTTCTTGGAAAAAGGGAGGAGAGTGTCGAACGATATCGTGAAGCTTTTTACATTTGCAAAGTCATGGGATATGAAGATGATTTGCAGATTATCCGCACAGAAGCAGAAAAGTATCTGAACATCTTATTTTAAATATCATGTAATGTCGTCCTGCGGTGTGGCGGCATCTGCGGATGGAGTAGGACATTCCGGTTTAGTCCTGTATGTAAACGGTGAATATCGGGATGACTCTGACATTGGCAAGCTGATGCACGACTTCAACTGTACCAGCGCCGATGATATGAATTTTGAGATCCGTGCCGAAAAGACCCGGTATCTGAAGGAAAATCCGAAGGGAGTGAGCGAAATGTGTAAAGTGATGGAAGACTTGAGAGATGAAAGCTATGCAGAAGGTCATGCAGAGGGGCGGGAAGAACAGGCTCAGATGACGGCGAAGAACCTCTACGAGCAGGGTCTGACGATAGAGCAGATTGCAAGAGCGATTGGCTTCAGCATGGACACAGTGGAAAAGTGGCTCACGCAGAAAGCCGGATAAGGAAATAACAGGAATGGCCAGTGTATTGTACGATTTGCGTATGATATGCTGGCTTTTTGTTTGGTGGAAGTCAGAGGAAGTCAAAGGTAGTCAGAAGTGGGGCGGGGGTGGTTAAAAATCCGGGGTTGGGGGGTTATTCTGGCTGAAGGGAAGAGTTATCTGTTCTCCCCAGTTCGGGACAAAATATGGTGGCTGTTCAGAGAAAACACGTTGCCACGAAGAAAAAAGGCGCCCGACGTTTAAATCGGATGCCTCGTTTTGTCATGCAAAGTATTCCTGAATGAGCTTTCCCTAAGGTAGCATCTGCGAAGAAGTTCCGGGTGGGTCAAAATCGCTATATCTGGAAGATGTTCGAAGCGGAGGCCACCCGGCATTACAAACCCCAATGTAAAAAAGCATGTGGTTTCGTTAGGTGGGCACTTATTTTCGTTTTAGAGTGAGGGTCAAGCTTGTGACAATTTGAAGAAATTGTTCCTTTTCGGAACGGTCTGCCACGATTTTAAGCATGACGATGCCGTAGAGTGTGGCGTAAAGAATAACTTCCAACCCGAACGTCAGGAAGGAACCTGTGCGCTCGGATACCAGAAAATGCTTGAGCAGGAGCGCCCCAGTGGTCAGCAAAAGTGTGGCGATGATAATGGGCAGAGTCTCCTTCCAGAATTTCCGGATGTCGAGACCGGCTCGTTTTTGAAAGTACCAGTTCATGATCAGGCCGCTGGTCAGGAACATCGAAATGCTGGTAGAAAGTGCAGCGCCGATGATCCCGATCCATTTTGTGAAAAAAATGGTCGTCAGGATGTTAAGGACAGCACTCAGGAAATAAATCTTTGCACGGAAGCCGTACTGCCCCTTGATCTGCAAAATGCAAAGCCCGAGATTCTGCGCCAAATCGACAGAAAGTGGAATCATGACGATGATTGATGTCCAGAATGCTTTTTCATAGCCGTCTCCGACCCATAGCAACAGAAACTCACGTCCAAAAATAATAAAACCGGACAAAATCAAAAGGATAACATAAGCAGAAATTCGTCCAACACGTATAAAAAGTTCGGATACTTTTTGGGAGCCGTCTTCTTCTTGATACAGAACACTGATTCTTGGATAAAAAATATTTGCGATTTGTGTGCCAGACAACATGTACATTGTACAAATTTGTGTTCCGACAGAATAAACGGCAACGACTGCGGTGTTGAACATCCGTCCCAGAATGATCTGATCTGTTTTCCAGAAAATCTGATCCGCAATGCTTCCAAGCAGGATGGCAGCAGAAAGACCGAGGATGCTTTTCACGATCCGGGAATCTTTGGGCTGTTTTGTGATCCGGATTTTTAGTTTTCGGGTCACATAGCCATACCGAATTCCAATGGTCAGGAGGTTCAGAAGGACGATCACCACCGAGACTGTAATCGCATACGGGATCTGGCTGACGCACAAAATGACCAGAAGTGGTTGTATAACCTGCATCAGGATGGATAATATCCGCAAAAAGGTGTACTTCTCGTGCCCGGTAAGAATGGTCAGGTAAACCGAACCCTGCAAGGTGAAGGTCATATTTACGAACAGAAGGATCAGAATGGCAATGCTTTCGTTCAGCTCGGAGGTACTGAATGAACCTGCGTAGAAGCTCCGGAAGGCAAACACCACGGAAACTCCGACCAGATCCAGAATAATTGCCAGAAAACGATAGATGCTTCTTGCCATCGACAGGGTCACAGCGGCTTCTTCATGGTCGCTGCGCCCCAAGGCGTTGCAGTAGTTCCTCAGAATACCGGCCGACACACAGGATTCAAAAACAGTGACATAGGAAAAGAACGAGCCGACGATCTGATATAATCCATACTCGCTTTGTCCAAGGAAGTGAAGAAGGACCGGGACGTAGATTATATTAACGGTTACGCTAAGGAAAACTTGAATATAAGATAGTATCGCACCTTTTTTTCGTTCAGTCATAGTTTGAAACCTGCGCCACATACTTTTTTATATGTGTTTTTGTCATTTGTATTCTTTAAGTAAGCTCATCAGTATTTCTTCGAATCTTTTTGCACTTTTTGTAGTGGACATGTTTGAAACGGAAGTCCTTGCGGCTTCGCCTATTTCAGAGACAAGATTGGGATTGCAAACCAATTCGCTTAGCTTATTGATGGCCTCATTTTTATTTTGTGGATCTTCAAGGATAATGCAGTTGATCTTGTCTCTTCCGATTTCCTTTATTACACCAGAGTCTCCGGCAATAACGCAGCATTTTTGAGCCATTGCTTCCATAGCAGGAAGTCCCCATCCTTCATATATGCTTGGAACGTAAAAAATATTTATATGCGCATACAGTTTGACAAGAACTTCTCTGGATGGATTTTCCACAAATATAATTTGTTCATCCCATTCAGAAGGCTTTTTGAACCCAAAAGCAACTAATTTGACATGCGGATATTTTTTCTTGATTTGATACAATACGGATATTCCAAGAGTACAGTTTTTTATATCATCTCCACAAGAGCTTCGATAAGGAATTCCAATTGTAATAATCGATTCAGAAGGAATCTCTTTTTCAACAGGAGTTAAAAAACAGTCTTCAACTCCGTTGCAGACTACTTTTGACTTACAACCAGCCTCATTGAAAAGACGATCGTGTAATGCGGTGCTTACAGAAATATGTTCATCAAACGCCAAACGATAACTTTTCAGGACCTTAATATTTAACTGTGGGCTTCCCCATGTCTCGAATCCCTGAATAAAATATACTTTCTTCCCTTTTTGAGGAGATAAACGATTTACCCAATAGCTGGTCAGCCAACTGGTTGCGATTGTAACATCTGCATCACGCACGGTGAAATTACTGATTATGAATGGGAACTTCAAATCGAACCTTTTTTCGAACCATCGACCCTGTAAATCATGCGAACAAATCAACCGTATGATTGCTTTTGGAAACAAGATTTTTTTCCAACCAACGTATGAACCACAAGCAGGTACATAGCACACAACATCGTGTCCGTATTCGGTAAGAGCATTCATGTATTCAAATGCTACCCGAACCCCACCACAGTTTCCGGCACCAGGCAAAATTAAATTTATTTTCATAGACTAGTTACCCTACTACAGATAGAAAACCAAATATAGAATTGTTTTTAAATGCTTCGTAGATAATGGAAAACGAATTTTCATAAACGAAAAGTCCAAGCAAAAGAAATGCTGTAAGGATAATATACGTAAGCCATGATTTCTTGCTCATTTTCTCCTTTGATACGTCTGAGAGCATGGAATATAATACAACCAAGAGTATTCTCCAGACTCTGTTAAAGGTTATATCATATGTAAAAAACGGAATTAACAACGCTCCACACAGTCCAAAACGGTTACAGTTTGAATAGAAGCATCGTTTGGTATTATTTGTTTCTACTCGGTAAAGTCTTGTTGAAGCAATGTGATTCAAATAAAGTATCAAAAGTGTTATGAAAATTGGTATGACTATTCCAAAACCAGTTCTGGCAGAGAGCCACTGTGCCGCCATCGGATTTGTTCTGCCGAATAGCTTTGGAAATACGTTACATATCGCCAGCATGAACAAAATGATTGTCACCAGCGGGATACACTTTTTTTCGATTTTTGGAGGCACCCATAGTGTAATTATTAAAAACAAAATGCTGAATATGACCTCAAAATGAAAGGAAGTCGCAATCGAGCCAATTAACACAAGGATTACTGTTTTGGTGATTTTATCTTTTAGCTGATGCGTGCAATTTAAAATCCCCGGCAGAATTGAGATAATAATTGAATCAGCCAAGAAAGTTCTCATCTGAATCAACTCGTGGGAAAAAGGATAAATAAAAAAGAGAGCCATTAAAAGGTTTTCATTACTGGTCAACCTTTTGATTCCTATATAAAAGAGTACACATGAAAATGTGGCAACTGTAAATACGAATGATTCAAAGGACAATCCGTATTGATGGGCTATTTTTGCGACTAAAACAAAACCAGGATATGAAACATCAGTTAGTTTTTGTGTAGCAGCCCACTGAAATTCAAGGGAATAGCTTATATAATCCGCACCCTGAGTTCTGCACCCAATGGAAACGATCATAAAAGACAGCATAAACCACGAAAGAATCTTTGACCGTGGGAAAAGAATTCCGCATGCAATCAGGAGAATCCAAATTATTATAAGCATTTTCGTTCCTCAACATTCCTGCGTAAAGAAGTTCAAAAACCATGTGTCAAGAGTATATTGCTTCCTGTACTGATTTGCCGAAAAATCATATGGGCTGTTTATAAAATTATAAAGCCGATCACTTGGGTCTTTCCCCCATATAAAAATGTTATTCGGGTTATAGAATGCTTCTTTTTGGATTTCCAAATTTGTTGTTACGAGCTTCTTCCTGAAAAAGAGAGATTCTAATGCTCGCAGCGTGCAGCCTACCTGCCCACTTTGCATTACCTCCAGAATCGCCTTTGTACGGGCAGTTCTTCTTTGAACTTCCGTATAAGGAACATTTCCGGCACCTTGATCGATGATTTCGATTTTGACCGTTAGCCCCTGTTTTTCCGCTTCCTGCTGAATCTGCAAGATCTGTGCCGCTCGGTTATGATCGTGTCCAATAAAATATAGATCGTATTCAATAGGCTCATTCTTTACATCAGATGGGTACTGATAGTACTGGATATTTTGCTTCATTCCGTATTGAACGCAGTCATCTTTATCAAATGACCATGGCTCAATATTTTTATCCCATGCTAATTCTGGACGGCTGTCGGCATTTACACGATTCCAGTACCAATAGATGATTCGCATAGAAGGTTTTCTCTTATGGATATAAGTTGGAATCCTTCTGGTTCTCTCGCTCGCATGAAGAATCACAGTGTCATATTTTTCAAGGTCATTTTTCCAGTCTCCATACCAAAACTCATCACCCGGCAAAAATCCGTCTGTCCAAATACGACGAATCGCCCGGAGAATCTTCGGTTTTGGCGAGAATATGATATCTGCATTCATCCCGTTATTGATCCATGTGAGGAACATCGTGTCTATCCGAGGATCGGTTTGGGTTAAAATCAAAGTCTTTTGTTTGAGCTCCTTCAGATTATATACTTTCTGGGACATATTTTTTTCTCCAATAAATGTACAGCATCCAACCGGGGATTGCTGTTAAAGTCATCCCGACGGGTCTGCCGCTTGTTGATAGTGCTTTTGCAAACGAATAGCTGGCGCACCTTGCGTACACCCAATAGAGCAACATCTCTTTGACCCGGACTTTCAGGCAGACTTCATCGTTCAGGTAGCTGCGGCAGTCATCCATCATTCCAAGGGGGCTTTTCATTCGCAGTGCACGGCCGCTTTTTGTCAGTCCGCCTTCCAGATATTCGCAGATGTAAATGGTTTTATTGCGATACACCGTCTTGTAGTTCAAAGCAACGACATTCCAAAGCCAGCTTTCAGACATAAAGCGTTCGTTCGGATAAACAGGGAAGGGATATTTTTTAAATATGTCCGTTCGAACAACTTCACAGCGGTCACCTTTGATATGATGATTGACTCGATAATGGATATCATCATCGATATAAGTGTCCTGTGCATGAGCAATGCTCAGATGCGTGCCATCTTTTTTGCCCCTGAAATAATTCAAGATGGCAATATCTGGACGTGAGTACAAATAATAGCTCCACTCCTGCTCAACTGTCTCAACCGCATCCGGTGTCAGGTAATCGTCACTGTCCAGAATGAGAACAACGTCACCCTTGATATATGGATGAGCCGCATTCAGAGCGGTATGCTTGCCACCGTTTTTCTTTTTGTGGTATTCCCACTCAAACGGAAGGTCCTGCTGCTTTAGCATTTCTATATATGTTTCGGTATTGTCAGTACTTCCATCGTCGATGACGAGCCACTGGAAATCCGTTCTGGTCTGTCTGCAAAGGCTGTCAACCAGTTTGGCTAATGTATTGGCACGGTTGTAAGTTGGTGTCAAAATAGTTACTTTAATCAAAATTGCATTTCCTTCTTCACAGATTATTCTTGAGTCTGAATATCAGTGCACCCTCTTTTACGTTTTTTATCTGGTTCTTTCGATTGTTAAAGCAGGCGCTTTTTTCAAATTCAGCATTGGGTTTCAGCCACTCGTCTGCCATCTCCTGCCAGGAATCGGTATATGGAATGAATTCGGTTGGAGTAATAAAAAAGTCATCCAAGAGTTCCTTGGAAAAGCACATTTTTCTCTTTTGCAGGTGAACGTAGGAGTATTCTTGTTCTTTATTCAGATCTCCATCAATGCCAATTCCTGTAAGTTTTCCATTTTTCCATCTGAAGGCCGCAACGGTTTCGCACAGACGGTTATGTTTTACAAGAACAAATTGTTTATGGAAATAGGAAATATCAGCAAAATCGTCCTCCTCCCATAGTTTTCCACCCTGCTGCTGTACAAGTGTTTCAAGCAATGTACCTTCGTCATAGTGTGCAATGTATTTATGTCGATAAACATCTTTATAGCTTATCTTTCCTTTTTGTGGAAGTGTTATGGCAGCTTGATTTATTTCAGGCACATTTCGGTAGATACATAAATGACCTCTTCGATAGAGGCGGTCATATCTCGAAAGAATACCATCCGTGATATAGGCAGATAGATTTCCCCATATTATATCTGGATCGCAATGGCCCCAAAATTCGTATTCTTTCAGATAATCGGAAAAAATCAATCCGTAAAGCGGCTTATAATCGCACAATTTATAAGGATTGTGCAACACGAATTTGAAATTCAGAATAGTACTTACCCGTTGCTTTACTTCATCAAATGTCATTTGAAAACATTTGACATTATAAGGGACGGTATATTTTGCAAGATTACAATCAGTGAAAAGAAGAAAATCAAAGTTCCTATTATAGGATGCAGTTTTAAGCCATAGTGAAAAATAATTCGGAAGCGTTCCGAAATATGGGATAATCAATGCAATTCTGTTCATCAGGGTTCCCCTCATAGTATTATTTATAACTCGTCACCATCATACAATCAGGCATTTCTGCTTCCCTCCAGAGTTGATTCATAAATGGACTTTATAGTAGCGGTATAGCGCTGCATATCCGTATATCGCATGCTCTTTCCAACCGCATTTCCGGAACAGCGGCAATAAGCATTTTCATCCTGCAGCAGTTTCAGGATAGCGCTGCAGTACTCGTCGATCGTTTTGCAAACCGCTCCACAGGTTTCGTCCACAATATCTGCCAGCCCGCCGACACCGCTGCACACAACAGGCTTGCCAAGGCACATGCCTTCCACGGCGGCCAGACCAAAGCCTTCCCATGCAGAGGGCATGACCATGACTTTGCCGGCATTCAGATAGGGATAAGGGTTGCTCTGGAAACCTGCCAGTTCGACATTGCTTTCCAGTCCGTTTTGTCGGATATAGTTATTTACCTGTGGCATCAGCTCGCCGTCACCAATCATACGTGCGGTGATCTGTGGCCGCTTCTCCCGGAGCCTCTGCACAATCTGGCAAAACAGGAGGGGGCACTTCTGATCGGTCATCCGCCCGAGAAAAACCAGATCGACCTGTGCACAATTGCACGTTTCCTGCGCCTTTTGCCGGACGTCGGTACAGTTTACCACATTGCCGACCACGGTGTTTTTTTGTTTTAGAAGCCCCCGGAAGATATATTCCGCTTCAATGGAATTCGATACGCTGATTACATTTCGGATGCGGGGCAATGACAGTGCCAGCGCAACAGACTGCGGACAGACCTTCTTCAGCCAGAGCGGGTTGTTATGAAAATGTGCCACCACCGGAGTTTTTCCGGCCGCCCATGCGGCACAGGTCGCCATACTGAAATCATGTGCATGGATCAGGTCGGGCTTCAAGTCCCGGATTGCCCTCCGGACGGCACCGACAGAGGTGTTTTCCAGCGGATAAAACTTCAGACCTCTGGCTTCCACAACTTTACGGATCGGGCCATCCGGAGAGGCATAGATCATCTCTGCTTCCGGGAAGAGCGACATAATCGTAAGCACTACATTCTCGGCACCAGAATATTTTGTGCTTTTCAATAAGTGAAGAACCCTCATTTTTCTTTCAGTCTCCCAGCAGTTCCGTATAGATCTTCTTCATCTGCTCACTGACGTTCCGTACATCGTACTGTTCCAATATCTTTTTGTTCCGGGTACACTCCTGCCTGACCTGAACACCATCCACAACATCGCACATCAGCTGACATAATGTGGTCTCATCCGATGGCTCAAACAGATACTGGCTGTCCGGCAACAGGTCAACATTGCCACGGATGCGGCTTGCAATGCAGGGCAGGCCCGCGGCCATTGCTTCCATCAGGGAGACAGACAGCCCTTCCCGGAAGGACGGAAAAACGAAACAGTCGCAGGAGCGCAGGATTTCGCTGACATCCGTTCGAAAGCCAAGAAAACGGACTCTGTCCGATACCCCAAGCTTTTCTGCCAGTTTCAGATGCTCCTGCTTCAGCTTTCCCTCTCCGCAAATGAGGTAGTAGCTGTTCGTCATATCCGTCTTTGCAAAAGCCCGAATCACAGTTCTATGATTTTTGTTTTCATTCAGCTCCCCAACGGACACAAACACAAACGCATCTTCCGGGATGCCCAGTTCTGCCCGCTTTGTGGCTCGATCCACCTGCACGGAAGAGATCTTCTTCACATCCACGCCGATTCCGGGTACATAGTACGCCTTGCCACGCAGGGGAAATTTCTGTGCGGTGGCGTAATCCTCCTGATTGATGGTGATCTGGGCATCGGTATAGCGGGCCAAAAAAGTCTCGGCGGTCTGGTAGATCAGCCGGTTTTTCAACGGACAGCCTTTGTAGAAGTGGAAACCATGGGCTGTATAGAGTACCGGTGCCGTGTGTGCGGCATTGGCAGCCAGACGGCCAACCACGCCACCCATAGGGGTATGACAATGCACACCCGCAAAATGCTCTTTTTTCAGCAGTGATTTCAGCGCCCGATATGCGTTCAGGTTTTCTCTCAATCGCAAAGGTGAACGTTCAATCGGAATTGAGTGGCAGATCACACCGTGTTCCTTCAAGGTGTTTTCTGCATCTGCTCGCATAGTTTCGCCTTCAAAATTTGTCGCGCAATGAACTTCGTACCCAAGCTCCTGTAAAATCCGGATATCATTCAGCTCAAACTGAACCAGAAACCGGCCATTGTGCGTTACAAAAAGTACCTTTTTCATATTTCCTCACATCATCGGCAATTTATTCTCGTCTGTGCATTCAACTTGCCTATTTTGCACCAGCTGACTTTCCCGGAGCAGCACAATGCTTTCCTTCCGGAACTCCGGATCAACCTTTCCATCCACGACACCCTTCCGGCCCAGCACCACCAGAACGCTCTTCCAGATGACCTTTAAATCAAACTTCAGGCTGACATTTTGGACGTACTCACGGTCATAGTAAACCTTATCGTAGATATCCACCGTATCCCGACCGTTGACCTGTGCCCAGCCGGTGATGCCCGGTGTCACTTGATATACACCGTACCATCGACGCAAAAAACGAATCTCACGCTCGGTATATACCAGTGGGCGGGGGCCAATCAGGCTCATGTTCCCATTGACCACATTCACAAGTTGTGGGAGCTCATCAATGCTGGTATCTCTCAGAAAGCGCCCAAGTCTTGAAATATATATTTGTGGGTCGGCCAAGTCGCCGGTTGCCACATTTTTTGGTGCAGAGCTTTTCATTGTCCGGAATTTAATAATGTTGAAGCAATGTGCGTTTCTTCCAACACGCTTCTGCAAAAAGAAAATCGGCTCATCGGGTGCACTGATTTTCTGCGCAATGCTCACGATCAAAAACAGCGGTGAAAGTATTACCAGAGCAATCCCCGCAAGAATCCGGTCGATGACTGAGCGCACCACAAGATAACGCTTTTGCTTATCCGTCATCCGAACATAATATTCACCAAAATCCACATGATACTTCGTTTCTTCTAAATTCACCATTTTTCCTCACACGTTTTTATTCCGCTTATATAATAAGGAAGATTCCTGTGCAACGATTTTTACCAATTGAGTTCCTGTCTGCATTTTGAAGATATGCTCACTGGGAGACAGTCAAAAATGACCGCATCCGAGTGGTTCTCTGTGAGTTTGAACGCAATATTGACTCTTACTGGTGCTGGCCTGGATAAATGACAGTGGTCTTGCCATACTGCTTCTATCGGCTCTATCGCCGCTGGGGAGGTCCTCTCATTATGCTCAAGACAGCCGCAATGCCACATGCGCACACTCCTGCCGCAATCAAGGGGTATCCTCCATTTGAATCGTTGAGGGCATAGTCTGATTTTTTCTGCGACTACGTGATTTATTTCATCCTGTGACTCCTGTCTGCCCCTTTATGAAGCCCGCGTGTAATACGCTCCAACTCCCGTCTCTTACGGTTCAGATCAGAGTGGACATATCGCTGTAGCGTGATCGTTGCATTGGAATGGCCCAGCAGTTCGCTCAAGGTCTTGATATCACATCCAGCCTGCAGGCAGGTCGTAGCGAACGTATGACGCAGAACATGTGGGTGAATTTTTCGGATCCTGGCCTGCTTCAGGTAACATTGGATACTCTTGCGGTAACAGCGTGGTTCTACAGGCCGTTCCTCGTCCCCGGAGAGAAACCATGTGGTATCGCTGTATTTTCTGTGCAACTTGCGTAGAGTTCTCAGCAACAGCTTCGGCAGACAGTGCGCCGGATCGTTACTGTGCCTTCATCAAAATCGAAATCCCCCCACTGCAGGCCGCAGACCTCCCCGATTCGCAATCCAAGTTCCATTTGCAGAAGCATCCCGATTTTACGGGTGGTTGGTTCTGATAAAAGAAATTCCCGGAGAGAATCCTGTTCTGTCCGGGTCAAGGGTTGTGGTTCTGGTTTCTGTGTGTGTGGCAGTTTGACGCATATCTCGATGGGCGGCATGAGGTGCAGATGTGCAGCATACTTGCAGATTCGCCGCAGCATCCCAAGACATTCCTGTGCCGAGGATGCGCCAAGTGGCTTATGACTCCGGTCTGAGGGCGATAGAATTTGAAGGAAAAGACGTTCCAGCAAAGAATCTGTCATACTCGAGACCGGCAGACTGCCTAAAACAGGAAGAAAATATTTGTGCAGAGTGTACTGATAATGAACATATGTGGATTCTTTGACACTCTGCCTGAGAGCCGTAAGCCAAAGCGCTGCCAGTTCTGAAAAATGCATCGACTTCCCGGAGAGCTGATAGAATCCGGACAGAGCTTTCTGCTTGATCAGTTCTTCCCGGACTTCGCTGTACGCATACCTATACAGGTACCCCCATATGGGCTTTCCTTCGGCGGTGCGCCCTTTGATATAACGCCCCTCCCAGCGGCCGTCCTTTCGCTTATGGATGTTTTCTCCTCGTTTTGCCATCTGAATGCCTCCCTTTACTTGACCCTTGTCTGACTCCTTGTGAGCAAAGAAACACTTCCGTGATTTCCATAAATTGCATTTCTTGTCTAAAATCGGATGAAATCGCATTAGAATGTTGTTTTTTTCGCCGTCAATTTGGAATGATACAAGGTATTTCTATTGAAGTGCTGGTAAATTCATGATAAAATAAGGAGAGAATTGGTACAAGGTGAAGAATAAGAGGTATCTTCCATGATTCAAATGGAGGATACTCCTTGATTGCGGCAGGAGGAGTATGAGGCTTTGTTGGATGCTGTTGAAATGCAGTGAAAAAAACTTGACCCATGGCAGCACCAGGAAGGCTGATGAAAATCAAAGAAAACAATTGAAGGAGTAATTGGGGTATTATGTCAAAATTTCAGCATGACTTGATGCTAAAGATCGTGAAGCTCATCGACTTGGCGATGATCACAATCCCATTCGCGGCCTGCTGGTACGGCTACTATTCGTATCAGGTATACGCCAAATTTGGCTGGAAGGGCAGCTGGGCCATGATCGGTCTGTTTGCGGTGTTGTTCTTCCTGCTGGGAAAAGTCTACGATGCGTTCTGGATGTCGTTGCAACGAATTTCAGAGTTGATTTATGGGCAAGTGCTGGCGGCAATGGCGACAGACGGCATTCTGTATATCGTGATCTGTCTGATGTCCCGGCGGCTCTGCAATATTCTGCCGGGTATTGCGGCGATTGTCGGACAGGTCGTGATGGCTTCAATCTGGGCAAAATGCGCCCATAGCTGGTATTTCCGGACCTTTCCGCCTCAGCCTACCGCAGTGGTCTATGATGTCCGGCATGGTCTGGAAAAGCTCATCAATGAATACGGCCTTTCGAAAAAGTATGATGTCCGGATGACTTTGAATGTAGAAGAGTGCCTTTCTGATTTGAGCCTGTTGGACGGCATGAAGACCGTGTTCATCAGCGGTGTTCACAGCCATGAGCGGAATATCATCCTGAAATACTGCGTTGGTCAGGGCATCAACGTGTTTGTGATTCCCCGGGTGGGCGATGTGATCATGAGCGGTTCACAGCCGATGCACATGTTCCATCTGCCGGTTCTGCGGGTGGGGCGCTATATGGCAAGCCCGGAGTATCTGTTTGTGAAACGGGCAATGGATATTGTGATCTCCCTGATTGCGCTGATCGTTCTCAGCCCGCTCTTCCTGATTACGGCCATTGCAGTCAAGTCGGACGGCGGCCCTGCATTCTATAAACAGGTTCGCCTGACCAAAGACGGCAAGCAGTTCGAGATCCTCAAGTTCCGTTCCATGCGGGTGGATGCAGAAAAAGACGGCGTGGCCCGCCTTTCCACCGGCGATAAGGACGACCGCATCACCAAGGTGGGTCATATCATCCGTGCCTGCCGTTTGGATGAACTTCCTCAGTTGCTGAATATCCTCAAGGGTGACTTGTCTATCGTCGGCCCCCGCCCGGAGCGGCCTGAAATCGCAGCCCAGTACTGCGAAGAAATGCCGGAGTTTGCTCTGCGGCTGCAGGCCAAGGCGGGTCTAACCGGCTATGCACAGGTGTACGGAAAATATAACACGACACCGTATGATAAGCTGCAGATGGATCTGATGTACATTGCGCATCCGAGCATTGTGGAAGATCTGAAGATTATACTGGCTACCATCAAGATCTTGTTCATGCCGGAGAGCACGGAAGGTGTGGCAGAAGGTGCGACTACGGCGATGGGACAGGAGACGAAGTGATGCAGAATTACAGCGTTCTGATGTCGGTCTATCACAAAGAAAAGCCTGAGTATTTGAGACAGGCAATCGAAAGCATTCAGTCGCAGACTGTTCCCGCAAGCGATTTTGTGTTGGTAGGTGATGGCCCGCTGAATCCTGAACTTGATGCTGTGATTGCGGTGAAGCAACAGGAAATGGGGATGACTCTGAATGTTGTCCGACTGGAAAAGAACGGCGGCCTTGGCAATGCTCTCAATGAGGGTATCAAGTACTGTAAGAGTGAGCTGATTGCTCGGATGGACAGTGATGATATCGCCTACCCTGATCGTTGTGGGAAACAGCTTGCGGTGTTCAGCGCACACACAGAGGTTAGTATCTGCTCCGGCATTGTGGAGGAATTCACTACATCTCCGGAAATTATTGATGCGAGGCGTGTGCCACCAGAAACAAATGCTGAGATTGTGGAGTTTGCGAAGAAGCGCAACCCGTTCAATCACCCCTGTGTGATGTATAAGAAGTCCGCAGTCGAAGCAGTTGGCTCCTATCAAGATTTCTACTTGCTGGAGGACTATTACCTTTGGTTAAGGATGCTGATGGCTGGATATCAGGGCTACAACATTCAGGAGCCGCTACTCCACATGAGAGCTGGCTCGGATATGTATAAACGGCGTGCTGGTTGGAAGTATGCCAAGACGCAGGCAAGGCTGTTTAAATTCATGAAAGAACAAGACTTTATTGGAGAATGGCAGTACATAAAGAGCTGTGTGATTCGGAGCGGGTCTGCGTTGGCACCGAACTGGTTGAGAAAGCTTATGTTTGAGAAAGTACTGAGAAAGTAAGGAAAACATGAAAATAGCAATTTTGATTTTGTGCCATAAGAATCCGAAGCAGATAAATCTGCTGTTGGACAAACTGAACCATCAAGACATTGATTGCTATATCCACATTGATAAAAAAGCGGACTTTGCGAATAAAATTACGAAAAGAAGCAATATCGTTTTGCTTCCGGATGAAAAACGTGTGTCAGTTGAATGGGCACAGATTTCAATGGTGACTGCAACGATTAACTTGGTGGAAGAAGCACACCGGCACGGAAAATATGATTACTATTGGTTGATCAGCGGGCAGGATTGGCCGCTGTACTCAGCAGATGAAATTGTAAATTTCTTCAAGAACCATGATGGTGAAAACTTTATTCAGTACTGGGACAGCAAAAATTACGGGAATCACTTGCAGAATAATCTGGATAAACGCAATCAAATTTATTTTCCCCTGTGGATGATTGGGAGAAGGCTGTGGCAGAAGGTCGTAAAAAGAGGTTGGGTAGAGCTAACAGGCGGATATAACCGAACATGGAAGTCTTTTATGCGTAAACAACTTCAAATCGAATTCTATTTTGGGAGTCAGTGGTGGGCGCTGAACAGGAAAACTGTAGATTGGCTTGTAGGGTATTTGCATGAACACAAAGAGTATTATGAATTCTATCGGAACAGTGTGTGCCCAGATGAATCTTTCTTTCAAACATTAGTGATGATGTCACCTTATGCAGATGATAAAACAGAGTATTTGACATATTTGCAATTTCCAAAAGGTGCTAATAGTCCTGATATTCTAAAGGCATGAGACCTGCCGAAAGCAAAGGAAAGTAAATATCTAGTTATGAGAAAAGTTGACATGAATGTGGATGACTCGTTCTTACAGATATAAGAGAATTGTATGAAAAAAATAAAAGTGTTAATGCTTGTTCCTAATCTTTTTGTTGCAAACGGTGTGGCAAGCTTTGTGATGAATTATCTGCGTAATCTCAATCATGATGAGGTGCAGGTGGATATTGCATCTTACAAAGAGGGCGACTCTGTTTATTATGCTGAGGTAGAGGTTGCAGGTGGAAAAATGTTTTTTCTTCCGGGTATCAAAAACCTTCCTGAGCATGTTAAAGTCTGTAATAAAATTTTGTCAGAGGGTCAGTATGATATTGTCCATGATAATACCTTGCATATTTCTATTCCAATGATGTGGTGCGCAAAAAAGGCAGGTGTTCCGGTACGGATTTTGCACAGCCATAATTCAAAAATGGGAGAGACACCTGCTAAAGCGTTCCGAAATCGTTTTTTTCTTCCAGTGCTGCGTTCGCTGGCGACAAATTATGCGGCATGTTCACAGCTGGCAGGCCGTGCAATGTTCGAAGATCAAGGGTTTACGGTGATTCCGAATGTGATTCAAACAGAAAAATACCGCTTTGATCCAACGATGCGTAAATCTGTGCGGCAAAAGATGAATGCTACAGACAAGTTTGTAGTAGGAACGGTAGGACGATTGGCAGAGCAAAAAAATCCATTTTTTGCAATTGACGTTTTTAAATGCTTATTAAAAAATGTTCCGAGTGTAGAATACTGGTGGGTTGGAAATGGGCCACTTGAGGAACGGGTGAAAACTTATATAGAAGAGAAAAAGCTTACAAAATATATAAAGATTCTGGGAAGCCGGAACGATACGGTGGAATTGTATCAGGGCATGGATGCATTTTTTCTACCCAGCTTTTTTGAAGGACTTCCAGTAACAGGCGTTGAAGCACAGGCGATGGGATTGTCGATGGTAGTATCTGATACAGTTACGCGTGAGATGGTATATACAGATCTTGTTGATTATGTGAGTTTGAACGATACGCCGGAGGCTTGGGCAAGTCGGCTTGAAATAGCGTTACGAAAAAATGTAAAGAGGGAGCAATATGCCGATCGCCTAAAATTAAGCAACTTCTCTAATATAGGGTGCGGAAATCGGTTAGAACAAGTCTATTGTTGGTGGATAAATGGTTAATTATGGAGGAAAGTGTGCTTGCAACAGTAGAATTTCTCGGCTTAGTGGGCTATGAAGTTTTGATAGCTTATGCTATGAAAGCATTTTGGCCAATGAATCAGAAAAAGAAGATAATTTACCTCTTTTGGGCGTTGCTTCCGTTGGCGTTAATGACAATGTTTCATAGCGAAAGCATTGGTAATGATACGCAGGCATATACAGAGTTATTTGATGCTGTATGTAATATGACATTGAAGCAAGCTTTGTCGAATGGCCGCTTCGAGAAGGGATATATGCTATTTACATATGTCCTGACAAGGTTGTTTTCAAGTCGACAATGTGTTCTAATTGCAGAAGGAGCTATTGTATATCTGTCTCTCGCTCGGTGGCTAAATAAGTGGTGTAAAGCACCGGGATTATTTGTCTGTCTAATCGTTGAGATGCTGGAAATTGATGGCTGGATGAGCATACAGCGGCAGGCACTTGCGATGGCAATATTGTTCTTTGCATATGATGTGCTGATTGAAAAGAAATTGCTTCGCTTTGTTGTTCTTGTGATTCTGGCAGCGCAATTCCATGCTGTAGCATATGTTTTTTTGTTGACATGGCCGATGCTTTGGTGGTTTGAAGAGCATCGAGTGAACTCGTTGAAAAAGAAGTGGAAGTTTGAAAGACTGATGGCAGTTTGTGCTGTTGGAATTGTTCTGCTGATGTGGCCGATGATAAACTTTCTATTGAGGATATTTCCTAAATACCAATATTACGTGGCAGGTGCGTATATGGACGGACAGGCACGGCTGGCAATTGTTCTGAAAATTATTGTCTACGCACTGATGTTGATGGTTCCACGATGGATCAAAAATCAAAAATGGGAAGCAGGGCAGAGCGTAGTTGAGTTGTCGCTATATCGCATGGCACTTGTAAATATTGTAATTTTGATTGCGGCGAATCAGGCAACAATTTTAACGCGATTTTCAGGGATATTTTCTGTTTATGCTGTGGCGGAATTTTCGGAACAAGCTTCAAAGCTGAAACGTGGAAAAAATAGAAAGATCGTAACAGTTGCAGCATTGATTCTATTTGCGCTGTATGGAGTCATTATCACAATCTATCGGACTCCAGAATGGCAGACAACATATCCGTTTGAGTGGTACTTTTGATTTTAGTTAGAATAGGAGAAAAGGCAATGATACCTAAAATTATTCATTATTGCTGGTTTGGCGGGAAGGAACTCCCGATTGAGGTTAAAAAGTGCATTGCCTCATGGAGAAAAATGTGCCCGGACTATGAAATCATACGTTGGAATGAAAGTAATTTTGATGTGGGACAACATCCTTTTGTAAGGGAAGCCTATAAAGCAAAGGTTTGGGCGTTTGTTTCGGATTACGCTCGGCTGAAGGTCGTGTATGATAATGGCGGCATTTATCTGGATACGGATGTGGAGCTTCGAAAAAATCTCGACTCCCTTCGGGAGCATGGGTGTTACATAGGAATTCAGCAAAATGAATTTCTATGTAACACCGGATTAGGTTTTGGTGCAACAAAATCTAATCCGGTGTTACTGAAAATGTTAAAATCGTATGACAATTTAACATTTTCTCCTTTGCATGCGCGCGAACTGGCTTGCCCAGCATTGAACGATGCCGTGATCCGCTCTTATGGTAAAGTGAGCAACAGTGAAATTACGGAGTTGGATGAGGTGACAGTTTATCCTCCTCGGTATTTTGATCCGTACGGTGGTGAAAATCTGTTGTGTGAGGATACATACTCCATTCACCATTATGCTGCGTCGTGGACAAGATCCGGAAACAAATTCAAGAGAAGGATTGCAAGGCTGATAGGGCAGAATAATATCATCCATATCAAAGCGTTGCTCAAACTGTACACAAACAAAATATAAGGACATCCGTTGAAATGTCAGCTAAAAAATAATAAGATGGAAAAGAAAAAATCACTAGTCAGCATTATTGTGCCTGCATACAATGCTGAAAAATTCATAGACAAATGCATTCGGAGTGTATTGAACCAGTCTTATCCGAACCTGGAACTTATCCTTGTAGATGATGGCTCCACGGACGAAACTGGGAAAATCTGCGAAGAATACGCATCAAAAGATACTCGTGTCCGGGTAATTCATAAAAAGAATAGCGGAGTCTCTGCGGCAAGGAATATGGGTCTTTCGAGTGCCATCGGAGAGTACGTTGTGTTTTTGGATTCTGATGACTGGCTGGACGAGGACATTGTTGAACTGGCATTAAAAAAATACCAGAAGAACTGCATCAATATCTGGGGCTTTGTATGCTACTGGCCTCGGAATGTTCTGAAGACAGAGGAGCTGAGAGCGGAAGGTCTGTGTCAGGAGGAGCTAATCGCAAATGCGATTTTTACACGCTCAACTGCCCACTATGACCTCGGCAATTATTTTCGCGCAGGATGGGGCAAAATCTATGAACGGGCAATTATTGAAGAAAACAGTCTGGCATTTCCGGAAAAGCTGTTTATTGGTGAAGATGCTGTGTTTCTTGTAAAGTATCTCCGATATGTTTCGGGAGTTAATTTGATTTCTCAAAGGGGATACAATTATAATCATCTGAACGAAAATGCCGCAACAACGAAATATCAGAAATCGATGTATGAACAAAGCGAACTTCAGTATACAGAACTTGTGAATGCCGTTAAAGAAACTGGTCTTGCAGAAAATGATTCAATCCGGAATGCATTTGTAAATTTCCGGTGGTGGATGCTTGCCAGCTTAAGCATGAACAACTTGAGAGGTTTTTTTCAGAAAAAAGTTTTTATAATAAATCTAACAAAAGAATCCATTCAATGGGTAGAAAAACATCGGGAAGAAATGAAAGAAAGCGCCACAAGTCCAGAAGAAGTGAGTCTTGCATTCCGCAATATTTATCGGTATCGTGAAAGTCTGAGCAAAAGAATATTGTATCAGCACTATTTTATTCCAAAGTTTGTAAAGTTCATTCAGGAACATATGCGGTGAAATAAAAAGTCTTGTTCTTAAAGAATGCCGTATCGGGCAATGCTATTGTTGAAAATGTGCATATTAACTTCCTGACATTTTTGAGATAAAACGAGGAGTCATTGAAATGAATGAAAGCCCATGGATTAGCATCATTATCCCGGTTTATAATGCGGGACAATATTTTGAAGAATGTCTTCAAACTGTATGCGGAAATACACAACTGGATATTGAAATTATTTTAATCGATGACGGCTCAACAGATGGAAGTGGAAACACTGCCCGGAAGTGGGCGGCCAAAGATGTGCGAGTCCGGTATATCCAGCAGGAAAATCAGGGGTGCAGTTCAGCCAGAAATCACGGCATAGAGCTGGCCCGTGGGAAATGGATAATGTTCGTGGATGCGGATGACACCATTGAGCCTGATACGATGAAAAAGCTTCGGGTGCTAGAGCCGAAATTTGAGGATGCAGAAATCGTATGCTTTGGCTGTCACATGAATTTGCCGGAAAATATGACGGAGTTGCATAAACTAGAAAGTGCTATAACGGAAGAGCTGGCTTTATCAGCCTGTGGCATAAGGCGTCCGGAGAATGGCCTTCCGGAGACAAACTTCGCCAGTATGTGTTGGAAACTGTACCGTGGTGATTTCCTTCGTCGGACAAACTTGAAAATTGATCGGGAACTTGTCCGGGGGGAGGATTTGCTGTTCAACTGCCATGCATTCAGCGAGGCCTATTCCATCGCATTCTCTCCATATGATTATTACAATTATCGGAATAACCCACAGTCTGCTACCCGGCGGCGGAATCCTGCAATAAAAGAAAGGGATGCAGTGTTTCAAAAAAAACTTCAGGCATTTGCAAATCAATATAGATATAGGCATTTGGAACAAATCGGTGCGTCTTATTCGGCATTGAACGGAATAGCTGTCAGTTTTGGGGCATATTTCAGCTTTTTCCGTCTAGCGGAATATCGGGATTTCCGCTTGGAATTGACGAACTTTCTGCAGAAGGATTGCTATCAAAGATATTTGAAAAAAAAAAAATGTCCAGGTGCACAGTATCTGAATCGAAAGTCCAAGATATTGATTTTTCTGCTGGCTCATAGGATGTATTTTCTATCGTGGCTTCTGTTCGGAGTAGGGCGGAAAATAAAGAGAACGTTAGGCACGGTATCGAAATCATGAACGAACGAAAAAAAGGCGCAATATTATCATACATTCAAGTGGTTTTAAGCGTTGCAGTTAGCGTTATCTATGTGCCGGTCCTCCTGCGGTATCTTGGACAAAGCGAGTACGGACTATATCAGATCGTCGGCTCCTTTTTCTCGTATGTCACTGTATTTGAAACCTGCATGTCTGCAGGAGTCCTGCGCAATTACTGCAATGCACTTGGAAAACAGGATGAACAGCTGGCAGATGAGACGCTTTCCACAGCACGCAGCATCTATCGGCTGATGGCAGCCGGAATGGCAGGGCTTGGAGTTGTTGTAATTTTAGGCTTCCGAGCTTTTTATGCCAGTTCCTTTACGGGGGCGGAACTCCAGGAGAGCACCATCATCCTTGGGATGCTGTTCTGCAATATGGTTGCAACTCTGTTGAGTTCAGTCTATCTGACAGTGATCACAGGGCAGGAACGCTTTGTGTTTTTGAAAATTTCCGGGATCTTACTTCAGACAGTTCAGCCACTGCTTGTGATCCTCTGCGTGATGAGGCTCCCTTATGCAATGTCTGTGACAGCAGTCATTGCAGGTTTGAATTTGGTCAACATCCTGTTTCGCTGGTGGTATGTTCAGTGCAGGTTAGAAATCCGGATTTCGACGCTGAAACCGAATTCAAAAGTGGCAAAAGAAATTTTGACCTTGTCTTCGGCCATCCTGATCGGATGTATCGCAGATCAGATTTTCTGGAAAACAGATCAGGTCATTTTGGGCAAAATGTTCAGCACCGCAGTTGTTGCGGTATACTCTGTTGGTGCGCAGATCTACATGATCTATATGCAGTTTGGGACACAGATCGCAGGTGTTTTTTACCCGCGAGTCAGTGTGTTGTATCAGGAAGAAAATGGATTGCAGAAGGTTTCGGATCTGTTTATTCGGGTTGGACGGGCTACATTTTTTGTGATACTGCTGGTTTTGTCCGGCTTCATCATTTTTGGTCGTGAATTTCTGCTTGTATGGGTCGGCGAAGGCTATGAGGCAGCCTATTGGGTTGCAATCATTGTAATGCTGCCGTTCTCTGTTGATCTGGCACAAAACCTCGGATTATGCATTCTACAGGTCAAAGGACAGTATGGTTTTCGTGCGAAGATTTACCTGCTGAGTGCACTACTGAACATTATAACGACAGTGTTATTCGCACGCAGGATCGGAATCACCGGTGCGGCACTTTCCACAGGAATTTCGATGTTCCTGACCAGTGGATTGATAATGAACTGGTTTTTTCAGAAAAGAGTCGGCCTGAACATGATAAAGTTCTGGAAAACTACAATTGGCATCATAAGTCTGGCAGTGCTTCTCACCGGGGCTGCATGTTTCATCAAGGGAATGATTTGGCATGATCCGGTATCTATAATACAATTGGGCCTCGGCATTCTCCTCTATACCATAGTGTACGGCGCAGTAATGTTTTTGTTTGCAACTGATCCGGCAGAGCGTGAGCTGCTGCAGAGGCTTTTAAAAACAAGAAGAAAGTCAAGATTGTAACTTACAAATGAAGTAAAATAAAAATTTTTGCTGCCAAGAGCGTTCTGCTCTTGGCAGATTTCTTACGCAGTAAATGTTGTGAAGGAAGGAACCCTCACGTCAGGTACAGAACGATATCTGATGACCTGCAAGTAAAATATATTTTTACTGACAACTACTTTGACAATTATCGTGGTTCGAAGGAAGTGAAATTGCTCCATATCGAACACAAATGGCTACATTTCCCGCACCATGGCTCAAAATCACGTCCGGAGAAATTTAGCATCTGAGCCAGTAACTTTTTGCGCGACAATGGAAATCTTTCCATATGAGATCTGTCCAATTACAGCACAATCGAAATTGAAAATTATTATATATCCTACGAGAAAAGTCTGCTAAGAAACTGTAAGCTGGGAAATAAATGAAGCCCTATTTATAGTATTGTAAAAATGCGCGACAAAAATGCGACAATGCACAGAAACAATGCAGAGTAGTCTGTAACTGAATGGAACAAAAACAACGCGTTATCGGTAAACTTGATGAATATAAAGACGAAGTTATCCTGAGAATTACTCTCTTTTAATCAGAGGGCCAGGGATTCGAGTTCCCTCAGACAATCAGGCTCCGGGTGGTGGCTTTGAACGACAACACGGTTTGCGGAGCAAAGTGATAGACCATCTGATAGAGATTTTCAAGCATTGAAAATCATAGTGATAAAGTGGATTTTTATTACAAATCAATAAAAATGTTGAGGAAAAAATCCTTCTGTGGTAAAATAATTAGAAAGATGCTGCGAAATTGCGGAAGGAGGATCTGTGCTGTATGCACCGGCTCCATAAACGCCTTGCAGGCGCAGCCAACAGTTCCATAGAAATCATCATTGCTTGGAGTTTTGCAGATGCGTAAGAGACTGTTTGTTAGAAACTGGATCCGAAGGCTTTTAAGGTATCTTTGTATTCCGGTTGGGTTCTTCCTGGTCGTGTTTCCTCTATATAGCCTGATGATCCGCCAGACAATCCAGGCGCAGTCCTCCAGCGCGATGGAAATGCTGGCAATCGGCACCACCCAGTTTGAACGCTGCCTGAGCAACATCCGCAGTACAACGAACAAATTGTTCAGCGAAACGGAGTATACTCTGCTTGCCAGCAGTTATGATAACAGTATCCTGGGAGATTATCAGACACTGACGAGAGCCAGCAAATCGTTACAGGATAAGACCTACGATTCCTCTGTGATCACATACAGCTATATTACATTTGAACGGAATGGCATCATATTGGATGACCGGAGCGCGTATGAGAGCCATAGCAATTTTTACCCGGGAGCACTTGAGTATGAGGATGTGTCTCAGGAGGAATGGGATGCGCAGAATCAGATCGATGTAACGACGATAAAGCCCGCCCATGTTGTCAAACTGATGCATTCCAGCTATGGCAATTCATATACCACGGTATACCAGCCCTATGTGAACACGGCGGGCCGTCTTTGCGGCGCAATGACGGTGCTGATCAAGGAAAAAGATGTCGTTTCAATGTTCCTTTCGCAGCAGCAATGGCGCAAGGAAGGGCTTTTCTGCCTGATCTCCGATGACGGAACGATCCTGGCGGGAAACAACTATGACGGAACGACACTTTCCCTGGCGAGTGATGATACGGGTTGGGAGATCTATCAGGGAAAGCGCTATCTGATGGCAACGCGATATGTGGCATCTCTGAATGCAACGGCGGTCATTGGAATGCCGCCGTCGCTCTATGAAGCGGGTCTGTTGGCAGTACAGCGTGCAATTTGTCTGTATCTGATCGTGGGCGTTCTGGGCTGTGTATTGATCAGCGTCTGCATGACACTGGAGGATATGAACAGCCTGCGTCCGATGCTGGATACGCTGGACGAATCGGATCTGGCATCACGGAAAGTGCTGAATGAGATCTTTCTCCGAAATGTGAACAGTCAGCATAAACTGGCACAGGAACTGGAGCATTCACGCAGCGAGCTGGAACATGGCAAAATGGAAATTTTGCTGCGTACAGGGTCTGTAAGTCAGGAATCCCTTCAGCAGCTGACGGATGCGGTGCAGCTGAAAGCCTATAACTTCCTGCTGCTGATCCCATCTCTTCAGGAAAACGCCGAGTGCTCACTGAAAGAAGAGCTGCGTACTGTGGTGGTGTCAGAGCAGATCCGTCAGATTTATGGGCAGAGATTTTATGTACAGGCAACGGCAGATGACCTGATCCTGGTGATCCTGACGCAGGAAACGGATGAAGCAGAGGAACTGCGGGAAATGTGTTTCCGCACAGAGCAGCTGTATGATGCGCTGCATCTGACAACTCCCCTGATATTGAGCGATCCTTTTGAGAAAATGGAGCAGCTGTCAGATATTTATTGGAAGGCCCGCAATGTGGCGGCCTATGCGGATCCGACACAGAAGATCTGCTATTTGGGGAACAGCAGTGCGCAGCGCGGTACCACGGTCAATGCAACCAATGCAGCGCGGCTTCGGGAGTATCTGCTTTCCGGATGCACGGAAGAAGCGGTTTCGCTTCTGAGTGAGTTGTTCTCGGTGGATAATCTGGACCCGGAAAACTTTAAGCAGGATTTTTACACGGCAGGCGGCATTCTGCTGAACACGGCAGAAAGGGTACGCTGTCCGGATATCGCCTATCTGTGCAGTTATGACTCTAAACTGACTGCCCGCCAGATGCTGAGCCGGTTGCAGGACTGCTGTGTGGAGATCTGCAACCATGTGCAATTCCTGAAGCATAGCCACAATGATGCGCTTCAAAAGAATATTCTGGACTGGCTGGCACAGAATTTCCAGAATCCGGAGATCAATGCGGCGATGACGGCAGAGCAGTTCAAGATCTCTAAAAAGTATCTTTCGCAATTCCTGAAGGAGCAAACCGGAAAGAGCTATACAGAGTATGTGGAAGAATTGCGTCTGGATCATGCGATGCAGCTGCTGAGAACGACAGATCTGAATATTACGGATATTGCGGAGCAGTGCGGCTTCTCCACGGCGAATACATTCTATAAGGCATTCCGGCGGAAGTATCAGCTCTCGCCTTCTGCAGTTCGCAAAGGAGACAACTAATTTCAGCGCAGAAAAAACGAACGATGTCAGCCCATTCGGACAGACATCGTTCGTTTCTTTTTACAGGTGGGTTCAGGAATGGATGCTTATGGTCACGGTGCAGGGAGCATCCAATGCAAAGGTCAGCTCAAGCAGCCCATCATGGCGTGTGGTCACGGTGCAGGGAACAGAGGCTGTAACAGCCTTGGAACCCGGCTGCAGAACAGCCAGAACAGTGCTGCGGCCCGCTGCGGTAAAATCCAGTGTGGCATTTAAGGCGCTGTTGTCCGGTGCCCAATCCGTATGCCGGACAAAGGCATCAAAACCGGTCGTGAGGGTGCCGGGGCGGTAGTAAGCGGAAAACCACTGTACAATGGGAGAAGAAAGCCCGCTGAACTGGTGCCAGCCGGCACCACGGCGGCTCTCGATCATAAAGTGTTCAAAACAACAGTAGCTTTCGGCACACTCGTTCTGCCACAGGGTAAGAGCGGTGTCGGCAATGCGGTAAGCAAAATCGGCAAGGCCCGCATCCAGTGCAGATTTGAAGAACATCCACTGATAAGGCATCCATACAGCGCCGTTCCAGTAGCCGTCACGCCGATAGTACGGCGCACTCTGATCCACGGTGGAAAGGCCGCAGGCACACCACAGGTGTTCCGGGCTTTGCAGCTTTTGCCACAGAAGCTCCTTCTGCGGTTCTGTACAGGCACCTGCAAACAGCGGCGAAGCGCCATCCAGGCCCATATCGTAGTTCAGCCCCTGCTCGGTGCGCAGAATATCTGCAGCATCACCGGAAGGATCGTGCAGGAGGTACCCGAAGTAACCGCTTTCCTCGTCCCATGCAGTCTGCAGGGAGCGCCCGAAGCGAAGCGCATCGGCATCAAATGCATCTGCATCGGCTGTCTCACCCAGCAGGCGGGCGGTGTAAGCCAGGATCTTTGCGCAGCGTATCGCATGGGCGGTTGTGACCACGGGCGCGCAGCTGGCCTGCAAACGGCGGCGATGGACCTCCTGCTGTGGGGGATAATCGTCCCATCCACCGGAATTATAGAAATAATCCCAGGGGCGCAGCAAGCCGCTGCGCAGGTTGGCGGTAGTGGAGCCGCCTTCCTGCCCGGTGAAGAAGCGATAGTACAGCTTCAGGCGTGGATAGCAGTAGGCGGCAAGTTCTCTGCTGCTGGTGCGATTCAACAGCTCGGCGTACAGATAAAACTGCGTTGGCACCATGGAGCCGTGATGCAAAAAAGCAGCGTCCACAGAATCCGGGGGCATCAGGTAGGTGTTCAGGCAGTCAAAGGCATTGCGCAGGCTGGTCTGAGCCAGACCCATTCCAATGAATCCGGAATCCCATGTGTAGACACAGTCCCACCAGCGTCCGGGAGTGTAGTGACGGATATACTGTCCCCGCGTGTACACCGGATACACAACGTTGGTGCAGAGAACAGCATTCATCAACTGTTGGCCCAAGGCAAGCGATTCGGCAGCCGGTAAAGCGGGCGGTGCTGCAAGGGAGGCGGAAGCCTGCTGCCATAAATGATCCCAATCACTGCGCTGCGTCAGCAGCTCATGGCAGCGCAGCGCGGCGGCAGAAGCATCCGGCGCAGCACAGACCGCTCCATAGATCACCTTTGTCTGTCCTGCCTCCAAGGGGATCGGCCCCATAAAGAGATTGACGTAATGCCCTTTTCCGTTGCCGCGCAGCGTGGCATTTACATGGTCGTGTACGGTGTCACGCAGAAAGATATCCAGTTCATCATTTTCGATCGTGCGAATATGGGTGGTGATATCATCCCACAGGATCCCGTAGCACTCCTGAATGTGGGGATACTGCAGGGTCAGATGGTTCTCATCTGCGGCGGGTTCAGCCTGAGGCCGGGAGCCATCTCCACGCAGTGTAACGGTAAAGTTACCTGCGTCCGCTTGCTCGCACAGAGCGAGGCAGTCCAGCTTCGCCCCTCCAACACCGGCAGCAGTCAGGGTCAGAGTGAATTTCCCGGCGGGAATGGAAGCATTCAGCGGCAGGATGGCAATGGAAGGCTTCTGACAGGGCGGCAGCAGTAACGTATCCTGACCATTGACATCATACTCGGAACTTTCATCTGCCGGATTCCAATACCGTACACAGAGACAGGGGGCACGCAGGGGCGCGGTAAGGGAAAACGTAAAGGTAACGGTATCCCCTTTTCCGCTGGGCATGACCTGCCCAAAAGGTCCTTTGCCTTCGGAACAGCCGAACCCCATGCCAATGCCGTATCCCTGACCAAAGCCGGGAACGGCTTCTTCGCTCCGGCGCAGACCATCCCAGGTCAGGCATTCATTGGGACGGTGGATGGAAAAATCCAGGGTGTCATAATCCTTTGCCCAGACAAAGGCCGCGTTTTCCGGCAGGGATACCTCACAGCCCGGCAGGGAGAAGCCGCGGTAGGAAGGAACGGGATCCCAGGCCGAAGCCATGTAATGGAGCACCAGATTCTGCGGAGCATCTGTATTGTTGTGGAGCTCGGCACGAATCAACCGGGCATCCTCCCCCAAGGGCGCAAAAGAGATGTCTGCATACAGCTGATCCTTCCACAGGAGCTCGTGGCGGAGCGTGTAGCAGCTCAGATCCGGAGCCGCAGCCCAGGGGTGAAAGCCGCTTTCAAACCGTACATTGGGCACATCGACCCGGCGGCGATACATTCCCGGAAAAACAGACAGGTCAAACCGAACGCCGTCGTTGGCCGCAGGAACATGGGAAATGCCGCTGTAACGTTTGGTGTAGGGGCCCCACGCAGGCAAGGAAAGGTCATGTGATTGCATGGTGTGATATCCTCCCATCAGCCCTTGACTGCGCCAATGGTGACACCGGCAACAAAGTACTTCTGCAGGAACGGATACAGGCACATGATCGGCAGGGTGGAAACCACCATGGTGGCATATTTCAGACCGTCGCCGATGACCTCGACATCACCGGTGGAACCGGCCATGTTGCCGATGTCGCTCTGGATCAGGACCTCACGCAGGATCATCTGCAAAGGGTACAGAGAACGATCCCGAATGTACAGCAATGCCGGGAACCAGCTGTTCCACTGCGCAACGCCGTAGAACAGCGCCATAACGGCGAACACTGCACCGGAGAGCGGAAGAACAATGCGGAAGAAGGTCGTGATATCGTTACAGCCGTCCAGGGCTGCGGCCTCGATCAGCTCATTCGGGATGGTGTTTTCAAAGAACGTGCGCATGATGATCATGTTATAGGTACTGATGGCGGAAGGCAGCACCAGCGCCCAGATCTTATTCAGCATACCCAGCTTCTGAATGATCAGGTAAGTGGGGATCATGCCGCCGTTGAAAAACATGGTAAAGATGAAAAGGCTGATAAAGACATTGCGCCCGAACAGATCCTTGCGGGACAGGGGGTAGGCGGCGCAGGCGGTAAGGGTCACGCTGATCAGGGTGCCCAGCACGGTATACAGGATCGTGTTCAGATAACCCGTCCAGATGCTGGCATCCTTCAGAACCTTCTCATACATGGAGGTCGTAAAGCCTTTGGGCCAGAAGGAAACATTGCCTGTCAGCAGCTGCATGGGATCACTGAATGAGCCGCTGATGATGTGCAGAAGCGGCAGAATGATGGTTGCGCTGATCAGGATCAGCAGCAGATACACAACAATGGTATAGATCCGTTCCCCGATGCTTTCCTTCACTTTCGTGGGGTGATTCATCGCATCAATATTTTTTTTCATCACCACAGGCTCACCTCACTGATCTTTTTGCTGAACTTGTTGAACAGCACGATAATGGTAAAATTGATCACAGAATTGAACAGGCCCACAGCCGCAGAGAAGCTGTAATCGCCGCTTTCAAAGGCACGGCGGTAAACGTAAGTGGAGATCACATCGGCAGTCTCATAGGTTGCAGGGTTGTACATCAGCATGATCTTTTCATAGCCGACCGAGAAAATAGAGCCCATGCGGAGGATCAGCATGATGATGATCGTGGGCAGCAGGCCGGGCAGCGTGATATGGATCAGCTTGTCCCATTTGGAAGCACCGTCAACGGTGGCGGCCTCGTAGAGAGAGGGGTCGATGCCGGTCAGTGCCGCCATGTACACAATGGAACCGTAGCCGGCGCTTTGCCAGATGTCAGAAAGAACATAGATCGTCTTGAAGTACTTGGGTTCGGCCATAAAATGGATCGGCGTACCGCCAAAGGCGGTGATCAGCTGGTTGATCAGGCCGCTGGAAGGAGAAAGCAGGGCGCTCAGAATACTGACAACGACCACGGCGGAGATGAAGTGGGGCAGGTACACTACGGTCTGTACGCTGCGTTTGAAGAATTTACCGCGGACTTCGTTGATGAGCAGAGCCAGAATGATGGGAATGGGAAAGCCCACAATAATGGAATACAGGCTGATGCCAAGTGTGTTTTTGATCAGACGGCCAAAATACTCGGATTTAAAGAACTGGGTGAAATATTTGAAGCCGACCCACTTGCTGCCCGTGATGCCCAGTACGGGAGAGAAATCACGGAAGGCGATCTGCGCGCCGTACATGGGCGCATACATGAACACGATATACCAGATCAGGGCGGGCAGCAGCATCAAAAGCAGATAACGGCTGCGCCAGAACTTTTTGCAGGCATGATCAAGGCGGTTCGCTGTTGGCAGTGTGATCGGTTTTGCTGCGGTGGCAGTTTTCATGGTGGTATTCTCCTGTTTTCGTTCTGAAGAACCCAGGAAAAAATAGGCCGGGAACAGGGTGTTCCTGCCCCGGCCGTTATTTTACTGGATCAAAAAATAGGTGCCTGCTGAGGCATCAGCCATTCAGCGTCTTCTGGTAGATATCGATGACCTCTGCAATGCCCATGCCATTGACCTTTTCAACGTAGGTGTCCCAGTTGGACAGCGGCTCACGGCCGGAAACAAACTTGATGATCATCTCATCAACGTAAGTATCCACGTCTGCCATTACTGCACGACGGACGGCATCGTCCTCAGAGGAGAAGGAGGTGGAGCCGGGGATCACATACTTCTTGGATTCTTCCAGGAAGGGAATGATGCAGTCCTGCTTTGCGCGGTTGACAGACTCATCATCCAGCTGTGTGACCTCATCCTGGCTCAGAATGAACGGGCCGGAGCTCTGTGCAAAGGTGAAGGTGCCGATCGCATTCTTGGGAGACAGGCCGTCAGGGTTCTTCATCACATAATCGGTGAAGATCGGCTTGCCGTCCTGCATGGTGTAGTGAGTGCCCTCAATACCCATGTTGATCAGCCGGGTGCCCTCGTCGCTGTACATGTAATCCAGCAGAGCGACCACGCGGTCAACGTTCTTGCAGCTTGCGGTGATGGTGGCGGCTGCAATGGCACGCGGCTCCTGATCAATATAGGAGTGGATCTGTGCATCGCCCTTGGGGGGTACGGTGGCCTCAACATGGAAGCCGGGGAAGGAGGCAGGCATGGTGGCGTTCTGTGCAGCCAGCATACCGCCCAGCGGGCCGTAGAAGGAAGCCACCGCGTTCTGGGCCAGCTTCGGCACGAAGGAAGCGTAGTCCATGGTGATGATCTCAGGGTCGATATAGCCCTTCTCGTACATATCGTGCATCCAGGTCACGGCCTTTTTGTACTTGGGGTCGATGGGGCCGTAGTGAACCTTGCCGCCATCGTCCGGGTCGGTGTAGAAGTCATCCAGGCAGCCGAAGGCGGTGCAGAAGTTCCGCAGGCCGGTCATATCGTAGGAGCTGAAGGGGATCTCATCGTTGGTGCCGTTGCCGTTCAGGTCGGTGGTCTTGACCAGATGCCAGTAGTTCTCCCAGTCCTCCAGGGTCACGGGGCTCTCAATGCCCAGCTTTTCCAGCCAGTCGGTGCGGACGATGTAGGGCATATTGCCGGAGACCTTCTCATCCAGCATGGGCATATAATAAATATTGCCGTCGCTGTAAGTCAGTGCTTTTTCGACACCGTCCCGCTTGTCGATCTCCTTCTTCAGGTTGGGCATGTTGTTCTCGATGTAGTCGTTCAGGGACAGGATCACGCCGGACTCGCCGTATTTCAGCACCTCGGTGGTGGGCATATCCATAATGATATCCGGCAGCTGAGCATCCATCATCACAAGGTTCAGGCGCTCGTTGTAGTTGTCCTGCGGGGGATTATCAAATTCAAAATCCATATTGAATTTTTCGCCCAGGACCTTCCAGACATCCATCTGCTCGGCAGCAACCTCATTCGCGGCCTTGGATTTCAGGATGCGCACGGTGATGCGCTCGTTGGAAGCAGCTGCTCCGGAACCGGCAGCAGAAGAAGTAGTAGAGGAAGAACTGCCACAGCCCTCCAGAACACCCAATGCCAGAGAAGCGACCATAGCGCTGCATACGGCGCGTCTGCTGATTTTTCTTTCTTTCATAAAATCTTTTCCTCCTTGATTTATGGAATGGGACGGGGGAGATCCCCGTGCTTCCATAACCTCCGTTCAGCTCGTACGCTGCCGACCAGTGGTTTTTCCTTACTCAGAAGCATATCATGTTCTTTTTGAAATTGCAACATTTTTTGATACAAAACGCACAAAAGATTTTCTCATTTTTGAGTGTAATTGTTGCACAATATCCACAAAGATGCGATTATTCTTCCTTTCGTCATGGTGCGGGATGAAATGTCATGCTCCTTCACCTTGACGATTTCCGCACAAAAAGATATGCTGGAAACAAAATTGGAATCGGAGATCCATTCAAAAGAAAGGAAGAGAGAAACTATGAGTAAGCAAATCACGGCCATCATCGTGGGCGCGGGCCACCGGGCGATCCTGTACAGCCTGTATGCGCTGGAACACCCGGACGAGCTGAAGATCGTGGGCGTAGCAGATCCGGATCCGATCCGGCGGAAAAAGGTTGCGGAGATGCATGGCTTCGGGGAGGAAATGTGCTTCAGGAACGCCGAGGAGCTGGCAGAAAGGCCTAAGCTGGCAGACGCGGTGATCAATGGAACCATGGACCGCCAGCATGTGCCCACTGCGGTTCCGCTCCTGCGTGCAGGATATGATATGCTGCTGGAAAAGCCCTTCGCGATCAGCGAGGAGGAAGTAAACTATTTATATAAGGTGGTAAAAGAGACCGGGCGGAAGGTGATGATCTGCCACGTTCTGCGGTATGCGCCCTTCTATGTCGCAATCAAGCAGAGACTGCTGAGCGGGGAGATCGGTGACATTATCAATATTCAGGCCACGGAGCATGTCAGCTACCATCATCTGGCCGTCTCCTTTGTGCGCGGCAAATGGGGCAACGAGGAAAAATGCGGGGCTCCGATGCTGCTGGCAAAGTGCTGCCATGACATGGACCTCATTATGTGGCTGAAGAGCGGCGTTTCGCCCAAACAGATCGCTAGCTTTGGAAGTGACTTCCAGTTTAATCCTGCCAAAAAGCCCGCAGGGGCAGGCAAGCGCTGCCTGGTGGATTGTCAGTGCGAGGAGACTTGTCTGTACTCTGCCAAAAAGCATTATCTGGATCACCCGGATCGGTGGGCGTTCTATGTATGGGACTGCCTGGAGAATATTGAGAATCCGACGCTGGAGGACAAGCGCAAGTCGCTGATGACAGACAATATCCATGGACGCTGTGTGTGGGATTGCGAACATACGGTGGTGGATCATCAATCGGTGTTGATGAATTTTGCGGATGGCGCAACTGCGACCCTGAACATGATCGGCGGCACCGCGAAGCCGGAGCGCAACATCCATATCATTGGTACGAAGGGTGAGATCAAGGGCGTGTTTGACGATTCGGTTTTCACCGTGCGCACCATAGATACCGCCAGCGAGAAGGGCTGGAACGAGGAAGTGGTAGACCTGAAGATCGGTGGAGATAAGAGCGGCATGACAGGCTCTCATGGCGGCGGCGACCTGCGGCTGGTGGAGGACTTTGTTCATGTGCTTCAGGGTGAGGAGCCTTCCATCTCCTGCACAACGATCAAAGATTCGATCAATGGGCATCTGGGGGTCTTCTGCGCAGAGCGTGCTCGCAAGGAGAGCACCGTCATAACGATGCCAGACATCAGATAATGCAGTGCTGACATAGAAAACGTCCCCGTGCAGTTTTGATATCCTGCACGGGGACGTTTTGTGATCTTTTTATTTCCTCATTTCCGCATTCACCCATTCCCGCACGCGGTCAGGCCGGTTGGTGACGATGCAGTCAGGGCCAAGGGGCAGCAGGGAACGGACAGCGTCCTGGGTGTCCACGGTCCAGAACGCGGCCTGGATGCCCATGGCGTGGAGCTGGTTCACGAGATCGGGGTTGGAGTAGGCGGTGTGGTATTCGCAGCTGACGATATCCACAGGGAAATCCAGCGTTTTGATATAGGCGGCCACATCCGCCTGCTCCTCCAGATGGCCGATGACCTGCTCCACGGTCTCGCCGGGGAAGTTGGCACGGAGCATATCGACCTTGTCAGCCACAGTGCGGTAGATGAGATTGTTCCGCAGGTCGATGCAGTTTTCCTCGCTGAAGGGCTCATCCATGCTGTTCACAAGGCCCAGATCCTTCCATATCACCGGCGGGGGCAGCACCATGCTGAGGAAAGCGCCGTAGGTCAGCGCGCCTACCTTCAGCTCAGGCATCAGCTGCTTTGCCTGCCGCAGCTGAGAGTGGTGGAAGGAGATGAGGGTGAGCCGGTCAGTGAGCCCGGCGGCGCGGACCGCATCCAGCACCCGGGGCACAAAGTCGGGGTCGTCCTCCAGTGGGCTTTTCAGTTCCAGCTGCACTTGCGTGCCCTCCATGCCGGCGCAGAGCTCCAGCGCTTCCTGCAGCGTGGCGATCCTCTCGTTGGCGTAGATGGCATCTTTCCAGCTGCCGAAATCCAGAGCCTTCAGCTCGCCCATGGTCAGGTCGTAGATCTGGCCGGAGATGTCGGTGTGCATGTCCACCATATAGTCGTGGTGGATGACCAGCTCGTTGTCGTAGGTCTTCTGTACATCCATTTCCACGCCGTCTGCGCCGATCTCCATCGCCTTGCGGAAGGCGACCAGCGTGTTCTCAGGGGCCAGATAGGATGCACCGCGGTGCGCAATGATTTGGGGTGTCGTCATCTTGTGCTATGATTCCTTTCCTCACAGTTGGCTCAGGCCAGATCTTCGCCGTCGGAGGCGATGACCTTTTTATACCAGTAGAAGCTGTCCTTCCGGCTGCGGGCCAGCGTGCCCTTGCCCTCGTTGTCCTTGTCTACATAGATGAAGCCGTACCGCTTCTTCATCTCGCCGGTGGAAGCACTGACCAGGTCGATGGGGCCCCAGGTGGTGTAGCCCAGCAGGGGCAGGCCGTCCTCGTTGATGGCCTTTTCCATCTGCTCGATGTGGGCCCGCAGGTAGTCGATGCGGTAGGTGTCGTGGATGGAACCATCTGCTTCCACCTTGTCCACCGCACCCAGACCGTTCTCCACGATGAAGAGCGGTTTCTGGTAGCGGTCATACAGGCTGTTCATGGTGATGCGCAGGCCCACCGGGTCGATGGCCCAGCCCCAATCGCTGGCCTTGAGGTAGGGGTTCTTGACGGCATCCATGATGGCATTGCCGCTGGCCTTGTTCATCAGTTCGGGGTCCACAGTGGTGCAGCGGCTGGAATAGTAGCTGAAGGAGATGAAGTCCACAGTGCCCTCTTTCAGCAGCTGCTCGTCGCCCGGCTCCACCTGCAGGGCGATGCCTGCACGCTCCATCCGCTTTTTGGCCCAGACAGGGTATTCGCCGCGGGACTGGACATCAATGAAGAAGTAGTTGTCGCGGTCAGCCTCGGCAGCGGCCTGCACATCGGCAGGGGCGCAGGTGCGGGGGTAGAACTGACCGGCGGCCAGCATACAGCCCACCATGGCATCGGGCATGATGGCATGGGCCAGCTTGACGGCCTTTGCGCTGGCCACCAGCTCGTGGTGAGCGGCCTGATACTTGACCTGCTGCACGTTCTCGCCGGGTGCAAAGAGCAGACCGGCTCCCATAAAGGGCATGTGGAGCAGCATGTTGATCTCGTTGAAGGTCAGCCAGTACTTGACCTTGCCCCGGAAGCGCTGGAACAGCACCTCACAGTAGTGGGCGTAGGCATCCACCATCCGGCGATCTTTCCAGCCGCCGTACTTTTTGATCAGGGCAATGGGGGTATCAAAGTGGCACAGGGTCACCAGCGGCTCAATGCCGTACTTGTGGCACTCATCAAAGAGCTCCTCATAGAAGCGCAGGCCCTCTTCGTTGGGCTGCGCGTCATCACCGTTGGGCAGGATGCGGGTCCAGGCAATGGACAGGCGGTAGCAGCGGAAGCCCATCTCGGCAAAGAGCTTGATGTCCTCCTTGAAGTGGTGGTACATGTCAATGGCTTCGTGGGAGGGGTAGAAGTGCTCGGCATCGCAGTCCAGCATCTTCAGCTGGCCCAGCGCCACGGGGAAGCGGTCGGGGCCAAAGGGTACCACGTCCACGCTGGAAAGGCCGCGCCCGCCCTCGTTGTAAGCGCCCTCGCACTGGTTGGCGGCAGTGGCACCGCCCCACAAAAAGTCTTTCGGGAATTTGCCCATAGGTCTTACCTCCTGATGCAGTTGAATTCTGATGATTCAATGATACCATGTTCTGAGCCGCTGTCAACCGGGAAAGTACGACTTTAGCCGTCAATTCGACGAAAAATGTCGCTGATTTTTGACACTTTTCACGAAGAAATCGAAAATTGCGGGCAATTTTCCTTGGAATCTGTTTCTTCCAAACGGACAGTAAGTGTGATAGACTGAATAGGTAAACGGAAAACGGCTCACCCTGCCCTTCATTGCTCTGCAATGCCGGAGCGGGCGAGGACGTTGATGAAAGAGCTATCAGGAAAAATGGAGTGTTTGCTATGACTGAATTCAAGCCCATCAAGGAAGGCAAAGTCCGCGAGATCTATGACAATGGCGACAGCCTCATTATGGTTGCCACCGATCGTATCTCTGCATTTGATGTGATCCTGAAAAATAAAGTGACCAACAAGGGCAAGGTGCTGACCCAGATGAGCAGATTCTGGTTCGACTACACCAAGGATGTTCTGCCCAACCACATGCTGAGCGTGGATACCGCCGATATGCCCGAGTTCTTCCGCACGCCTGCCTTTGAGGGCCGGAGCATGAAGTGCCGCAAGCTGACCATGCTGCCCATCGAGTGCATCGTGCGCGGCTACATCACCGGCAGCGGCTGGGCCAGCTACCAGAAGACCGGCAAGGTGTGCGGCATCCAGCTGCCCGAGGGCCTGCAGGAGTCCGATAAGCTGCCCGAGCCCATCTACACCCCCTCCACCAAGGCAGAGATCGGCGACCACGACGAGAACATCTCCTACGAGCAGAGCATCGACGTGCTGGAGAAGCAGTTCCCCGGCCACGGTCTGGAGTACGCCACTAAGCTGCGCGACTACACCATTGCCCTGTACAAGAAGTGCGCCGAGTATGCACTGTCCCGCGGCATCATCATTGCCGATACCAAGTTCGAGTTTGGTCTGGACGAGGACGGCAACGTGGTGCTGGGCGACGAGATGCTGACCCCGGACTCCTCCCGCTTCTGGCCGCTGGAGGGCTATGAGCCGGGTCACAGCCAGCCCTCCTTCGACAAGCAGTTCGTCCGCGACTGGCTGAAGGCCAACCCTGACAGCAACTACGACCTGCCGCAGGATGTCATTGACAAGACCATTGCCAAGTATCTGGAGGCCTATGAGCTGCTGACCGGCAAAAAGCTGTAAGCGTATCCCGTATCCATAAAAATCAAGGCTGCTGCGGAAAATTTTCCGCAGCGGCCTTTTTTGTGCCCCGCCCCTTGACATTGAGCGGGGATATGAGTAATATATGTATCGTATCAAACAGTTTCACATCGAACAACTTGAATAGAGGAAACCATTATGTGTACACAGCACCCTATTGAAGAGCACTGCAAGCTGGACCCGCCGTGGGAAGGGCCGCAGGTTATCCCCGCTCAGCTGCGCCGGGTGGACAACCTGATCTTCCGCAGGCTGAACCAGTTTTCCCGCGCCAACGGGGTAGAGCAGACCACCCCCATGCACGGGTGGATCATCGAGTATCTCTACCGCCACCGGGACGAGCCGGTGTTCCAGCGGGACATCGAGCGGGAATTTTCCATCACCCGCTCCACGGTGACGAACATTTTGCAGCTGATGGAGCGCAAGGGCTACATCCAGCGGCTGAGCGTGCCGCAGGACGCCCGGCTCAAGCAGCTGGTGCTGACCGAGGAGGGCATCCAACGGCACGAAAAGACCCTGCTGTCCTTCCACCAGACCGACGACTATGTGGCCGGACTGCTGACCGAGGAGGAGAACGCAGAACTGCTGCGGCTGCTGAACAAGCTGCGGGAAGCACTGAAATAACGATCTTTTCCGTCAAAGCGCCGAAAAAGGACTTGTTAAATTAGTAATTATGAACATTTTACGAAACGTCTTGACATTTAAATTGTTATGTATAAAATTGTTTTGTACCAAACAAATAAATTCAACAGGAGGGAACTCAGATGATCAAAAAGCTTGTGTCGCATCTGGGCGAGTATAAAGCCGCCTCGATCAAGACACCGCTCTTTGCTGCGCTGGAAGCCATTATGGATGTGCTGCTGCCCACCATCATGGCCTTTATCATCGACCAGGGCATTGAAAAGGGCGATATGAACGCCATCATCCGCTACGGCCTGCTTACCTTTCTGGTGGCAGCCATTGCGCTGGTGCTGGGCGTACTGGCGGGCAAGTATGCCGCCGAGGCATCCACCGGCTTTGCCGGAAATCTGCGCGATGCCATGTATGAAAACATCCAGCATTACTCTTTTTCCAACATCGACAAATTCTCCACGGCAGGTCTTGTCACCCGTATGACCACCGACGTGACCAACGTGCAGAACGCCTTCCAGATGATCCTGCGCATGTGCGTGCGCGCCCCGGTGCATCTGGTGTTTGCCATGTTCATGGCTGTGGTCATCGGCGGCCCGCTGTCGCTGGTATTCGTGGTGGCGGTGGTCTTTCTGGTGGTGGTGCTGGCTGCCATCATGATCCCCACCTTCCGCATCTTTGACCGTGTGTTCAAGAACTATGATAACCTCAACGCCTCGGTGCAGGAGAATGTCTCTGCCATCCGCGTGGTAAAAAGCTTTGTGCGCGAGGGCTTTGAAAACGAAAAATACACTGCCGCCTGCGAGAGCCTGTACAAGCAGTTCGTCAACGCCGAAAGCCGCCTGAGCTTCAATAACCCCGCCATGCTGGTGGCGGTGTACGGCTGCAACATCGCGCTGAGCTGGTTCGGCGCAAAATATGTGCTGCACGGTGCCATTACCACCGGCCAGCTGAACGCCCTGTTCGGCTATATCATGAACATCCTTATGGCACTGATGATGCTGAGCACGGCCTTTGTCATGATCGCCATGTCCGCCGCCTCTGCCAAGCGTATCGTGGAGGTGCTGGACGAGCACACCGACCTGCCCCCGGCAAAGCAGCCGGTGCAGCAGGTGGCAGACGGCAGCATCCAGTTTGACCACGTTACCTTCAAGTATAAGCACGGCAGCGGCCAGCCGGTGCTGAACGATATCAGCTTTACCATCCGGCCCGGCGAGACGCTGGGCATCATCGGCGGCACCGGCAGTGCAAAGTCCAGTCTG
>OHBM01000187.1_pt1 | contig 50516 bp, 42 predicted proteins | sample 1577251 | NCBI WGS metagenome assembly OHBM01 (sample SAMEA3541557, study PRJEB24748) | human gut metagenome | biome: human gut; feature: human-associated habitat; material: faeces | place: China | collected 2012 | reverse complement strand
GGTCCATACCGGAATTTCCCGCCGTGCTCCTCGTCGTCTCCATCGCATGCGGCGTGCTCGGCGGTATGGTCGGACGCAAGATCAACAAAAAGATTGACAACAGAATGGTCGAAAAGCTGTTTCTGGGTCTTCTCTGCGTGATCGTTGCCGTCTGCGGCTTCAATATCTACCGTTTCTCCGTTTGAATCAATCCTATTTATAGCAACAAGCAGGACTGCCCTTTATGGCCAGTCCTGCTTGATTATTAGGAAAAACATAAGGAGCAGGCAGAAGAACGGAACGATCACCGCATCAGCCGACCTGGTGGAGCATGCCGAAGAGCACGTTCACCCGGCCCGGGAACCGGTCAAGGCTGATGTACATCGGCGTGCCGCTCTGGTCGCCGTCGAAATATACGGTCAGGTAGCTGTTCGCGCCGGCAAAGTCCGTCAGCTGCTCGCCGCCGCCCGGGTTGAGCTGGGCATAGTGGAACATGGCGTCGTCCGTCTGCGCAAGACGGTAGCCGGAAAAGCCCCAGTATTTTGCGAGCAGCGTGCAGAACTTATCCACGGTCATGCCGTCCGGCAGGATGTCGTCATAGTTGTTGTAGGTGTGGAACGTCTCCTTGCCTTTGTCCGTCTCCACCGTTACATCGCCGCCGGGGATGGGCGTGTCCGTCTCGTCCGCCTTGGCCTCCGTAGTGAGCTGCACGATCTTTCCGCTCATCGTATCGACGAAGAGGTTCATGTAATACTTCCCGTCGTCGGTCCCGCCGCGGACAATGTAGCTGTGGGGGAAAATGCGCCCGAACCAGTAGTCGCTCACGCCCGTGTTCGGCGCTTCACCGAGATAGTCCGGTTCGCCGTCAAAAAAGCGGTACTCCGAAGAGAGAATGCCCATGTCCTGCATTTTCGCAATTTCCTGCCGCGCGACCTTGACCGCCTGCGCGGGGCTGTTGATGAGCCGTCCGGCGGCAAGGGCGCTCCCGGCAAGCACGCGGATTCCTGCTTGTGAAATTTAACAACGGATTTATCGGATTAAACGGATTTTTTTAGGGTGTGCACTTGTCTCAAGTGCACCAACCGAGCAAGAGAACGGATTAGATGGATATCTGCTGTATTAAATTAACAACGGATTTATCGGATTAAACGGATTAGATGGCTGCTTAAAAAAATCCGTTTAATCCATGGTTAAATTCTGCGCACACTAACATCCGTGCAGATCCGAAATCTGTGGGAGAATATCGATTTTGCTCGGTTGGTGCACTTGAGACAAGTGCACCCCCTGGAAAGCACCCAAACTCCGCTTAATCCGTTGTTAAAAAATATCGTTGGCTGCTTAAAAAATCCGATTAATCCGTTGTTAACTTAACGAATGTTTTCTTACTTCGAATTAGGTTGATGCCAAAGAAATGGTTGTTACCACGAACAGGTAACGGCATTACATCTATGGTGTAACGATGTTACATATATGTGGTAATGGCATTTTCTCTATGCGGTAATTCTGCTTGGGATGTTTAACAACGGATTTTTGTGCTCCATTCTCCTACGAAAAAGCCACGCTTCCCGATGGAAAGCGTGGCTTTGTTTTGATTTATGCGGTGTGCGGCGTACGCCGTCCGGTCGTATTCCGAACGGAGCCCGTCACATTTCTTATTGTTAAACGCTCCGATTACATGCGCTCCGGCACCTCGATGCCGAGCAGCGCCATGCCGTTCTTCAGCGTCTTGCCTACGTTCTGAGCGAGCACGAGGCGCACCACCTTCTCCTCTTCGGTGTCGGCACCGAGGATAGAGTAGTCATGGTAGAACTGGTTGAACGCCTTTGTCAGCTCATAGCAGTAGTTGGCGATGCCGCTTGGTGAGTAGTCCTTGCCAGCCTGCTCTACAGCCGCACCGAACTCGTTGAGCTTCTGTATAAGCTCAATCTCCTTCTCGTTGAGCGGCATTGTGCCCTCGAGAGTAGTCGGGATGCTGATGCCCTCAGCCTGAGCCTTGCGCAGGATAGAGCGGATACGAGCGTATGTGTACTGGATGAACGGACCGGTGTTGCCGTTGAAGTCGATAGACTCCTCTGGGTTGAAGAGCATGTTCTTGCGAGCGTCAACCTTGAGGATGAAGTACTTCAGTGCGCCGAGACCCACGATGCGTGCAATCTCGTTGCGCTCCTCCTCGCTCATGTCCTTGAACTTGCCCAGTTCCTCGCTTGTCTGCTTGGCGTCAGCCACCATTGCTGCAATCAGGTCGTCGGCGTCTACGACAGTGCCCTCGCGGCTCTTCATCTTGCCGTTAGGCAGCTCCACCATACCGTAAGAGAAGTGTACGAGCTCTTTGCCCCACTTGAAGCCGAGGCGGTCGAGCAGGATAGAGAGCACCTGGAAGTGGTAGTTCTGTTCGTTGCCCACGACGTAGATCATCTTGTCGATAGGGAAGTCGTTGAAGCGCATCTCGGCTGTGCCGATGTCCTGAGTCATGTACACGCTGGTGCCGTCGCTGCGCAGCAGCAACTTCTGGTCGAGACCCTCGTTGGTGAGGTCAGCCCATACCGAGTTGTCGTCCTTGCGGAAGAACAGGCCCTTAGCCAGTCCCTCTTCCACCTTCTTCTTGCCCACGAGGTAGGTGTTCGACTCGTAGTAGATCTTGTCGAAGCCCACGCCGAGCGCCTTGTATGTCTCGTCGAATCCGGCGTATACCCAGTCGTTCATCTTCTTCCAGAGCGCACGCACCTCAGGGTCGTTCTGCTCCCACTTCACGAGCATCTCGTGAGCCTCCTTGATGAGCGGAGACTCTTCCTTCGCCTTCTTCTCAGCCTGCTCCTCGTCCATGCCCTCAGCCACGTATTTAGCCTTCAGTTCAGCCACCTCAGCGCGGTAGTGCTTGTCGAACGCCACGTAGTAGTCGCCGATGAGGTGGTCGCCCTTCTTGCCCGAAGTCTCCGGAGTCTCGCCGTTGCCGAACTTCAGCCAAGCCAGCATCGACTTGCAGATATGAATACCGCGGTCGTTCACGATGTTGGTCTTCACCACGCGGTTGCCGTTGGCCTCCATAATCTGCGCCAGCGACCATCCGAGCAGGTTGTTGCGCACGTGTCCGAGGTGGAGCGGCTTGTTGGTGTTAGGCGACGAGTACTCAATCATCACGAGCGGCGAAGCCTCGGTGACGGGCTTTTCGCCGAACTTCTCGTTCTGGTTCATCTCGTTGAGCAGTCCGAGCCACGCCTTCTTGTCGATGACGAGGTTGAGGAAGCCGCCCACAGCGTTGAAGTCGGCGATAGCCTCGCAGTTCTGCTTGATGTACTCGCCGATCTCGCGCGCCGTCTCGTCGGGCTTCTTGCGCGAAATCTTAAGGAACGGGAACACTACGAGCGTGAGGTTGCCCTCAAACTCCTTCTTGGTCTTCTGAAGCTGCACCATCTTTTCGGGCACTTCCTGACCGTAAAGCTCTTTCACTGCCGCCAGGGCAGCGTTGATAATCTGCTGTTCTATTGTCATTGTTATATTGTATTTTTATTCGCTGTTGATATGTCCTTTTTTAAACTGTCAGACCACATCGCATACAACCTGTAGCGTATTAAATATATATAATGTGGGAAGTTCAGTGCAAAGTTACGAATATTATCTCATAGAATCAGCTATGTTTTAACGATTTTACGCCGAACTTGAAAATATCTATCCGTTTTATTTTGATTTCTCGATTATTAATACGATATTTGCCAATGGATATAAACACAAAGTTATGAATAAACTCCCATTGGAACATACGGACGATGCTGTGATTCGCTCTATCAAACAGGCGATAACCTCCATTATTCCGAAAGATGCCAGAGTTATACTTTTCGGCTCGAGAGCCAGAAACGAAGCTAAGGCAGATTCGGATTGGGACATTCTTGTACTTCTGAATAAGGATAGAGTGGAGGAGGGCGACCACGACGAATACTCATATCCTCTATGGGAATTGGGTTGGAGAATCAATCAGATGATTCATCCAATAATCTACTCAATGAAAGAGTGGGCTATGCGCAAAGGAAGCCCGTTCTATGAGAATGTGGAAAGGGAGGGTGTAGAGCTATGTTAGAAACCGAAATGCGAAGAAACGTGATTGCCTATAGAATAGAGAATATATAGGCTAAACATCATTTGGCTACAATTTGCAAACTGCGTATTGCAATACGCCATGCGTACGCCGCAATTTCTGATTATTTAACAAAAATAAGATAATGCGATGCAAATTTTGTACGTATGAAACGTGGGTTTATAGAAGATTTTTAATACCTTTGCGGTGGAATTTAAAGGATAATTCAATTCACATCTAATAAATAATTATTTTTTAAAAATGGCAAAGTTAGATTTGACACAGTACGGCATTACTGGTTCTACAGTAATCGCTCACAATCCTTCTTACGAGCAGTTGTTCGAAGAGGAGACAAAGGCAGGTCTCGAGGGCTTCGAAGTAGGTCAGCAGACAGAGCTTGGTGCAGTTAACGTTAAGACAGGTATCTACACCGGTCGTTCTCCTAAGGACAAGTACATCGTGATGGACGAGAACTCTAAGGACACTGTATGGTGGACAACAGAGGAGTACAAGAACGATAACCACCCGATGTCTGAGGAAGTTTGGCACAAGGTTAAGGCTATCGCTAAGGAAGAGCTCTGCAACAAGAACCTCTATGTAGTAGACGGTTTCTGCGGTGCTAACAAGGATACACGTATGGCTGTTCGTTTCATCGTTGAGGTTGCTTGGCAGGCTCACTTCGTAACAAACATGTTCATCCGTCCGACAGCAGAGGAGCTCGAGCAGTTCGAGCCTGACTTTGTTGTATACAACGCTTCTAAGGCAAAGGTTGCTGACTACAAGGAGCTCGGCCTCCACTCTGAGACTTGTGTAGCATTCAACACAACAAGCCGCGAGCAGGTTATCATCAACACATGGTACGGCGGTGAGATGAAGAAGGGTATGTTCTCAATGATGAACTACTACCTCCCGCTCAAGGGCATCGCATCAATGCACTGCTCAGCCAACACAGATAAGAACGGCGAGAACACAGCTATCTTCTTCGGTCTTTCAGGTACAGGTAAGACTACACTTTCAACAGATCCTAAGAGACTCCTCATCGGTGATGACGAGCACGGCTGGGACGACAACGGCGTATTCAACTTTGAAGGCGGCTGCTATGCTAAGGTTATCAACCTTGACAAAGAGTCAGAGCCTGATATCTACAACGCTATCAGAAGAGACGCTCTTCTTGAAAATGTTACTGTTGACAAGGAAGGCAAGATTGACTTTAACGACAAGACTGTAACAGAGAACACTCGTGTATCATATCCGATTAATCACATCGACAACATTGTTCGCCCTGTTTCTTCAGCTCCTGCTGCAAAGAATGTAATCTTCCTTTCAGCTGATGCTTTCGGCGTACTTCCGCCTGTTTCAATCCTCACACCTGAGCAGACAAAGTACTACTTCCTCTCAGGCTTCACAGCTAAGCTTGCAGGTACAGAGCGTGGCATCACAGAGCCAACTCCAACATTCTCAGCTTGCTTCGGTCAGGCATTCCTCGAGCTTCATCCTACAAAGTATGCTGAAGAGCTCGTTAAGAAGATGGAAATGAGCGGTGCTAAGGCATACCTCGTAAACACAGGTTGGAACGGCTCAGGCAAGCGTATCTCTATTAAGGATACTCGTGGTATCATCGACGCTATCCTTGACGGTTCTATCACAAAGGCTCCTACAAAGACAATTCCACACTTCAACTTTGAAGTTCCTACAGAGCTCCCCGGCGTTGATTCAGGCATCCTCGATCCTCGTGACACATATGCAAATGTTGCTGATTGGGAAGAGAAGGCTAAGGATCTTGCAAGCCGTTTTGTTAAGAACTTTGCTAAGTACGAAGGCAACGAAGCCGGTAAGGCTCTCGTTGAAGCAGGTCCTAAGGCTTAATTTGCCCGACTGTGCTTAACGCATCATAATTGGTGCAACCTTTATCTAAATAAAAATTTTCACCCGAAAGGTTTTTGGAAAAATTCCTTTCGGGTGTTTTTATTGTTTGTATTGCTTTTGTTTTAACAGTAGTATATAATTTTATCATAAGATAAAATATTACGGTGAAATGCTATGAAACAAAAATATTATGTTATTGATGCTATGAGAGCAAACGGCGGTTATGCGACATTACAGCAATTAAATATGCTTGTTGATTTTTCAACCTGGAAAACAAAAACACCTGAGGCATCTATCAGAAGAATTGTTCAGGAAAATGATGAGTTTTTCAGAATACAACCCGGATTGTGGGCATTAAGAGAATATGAAAATGAAGTCAATAAGAAATTTAATATTATAAAAAGCAATGTCGAAAGTGTCAGTCAATTTACCCATTCTTATTTTCAAGGCATTATAGTTGAAATAGGCAATATAAAAAAACTTGGGACATATGTGCCTCCGCAGGATAAAAATAAGTTGTTTCTGGAAAAGAAACTATCCGATATAATTACAGTTCATGATATATACAAGTTTACTTATGATGATATTATAAGAAATGCAAAAACGGTAGATGCAATATGGTTTAACGAAAGAAAAATGCCTTGTGCTTTTTATGAGGTAGAGCATACCACGAATATAAAAAACTCTCTGAATAAATTTTTTGAATTACAAGATTTCAGAGCAAAGTTTTACATTGTTGCCGATAAGGCTAGAAAAAGACAGTTTGAAGATGTAATAGGTGCATCAATATATAATCCAATAAGAGAAATGGTCGGATTTGTTAGTTACGATGATCTTGTGAAACAGTATTCAAATGAAAGTAAAATTAAAAGGGTGATATGATGAAAAAGTATGTAATTGTGATAGAAGAAGTAGTGGTACAAAATTTTGAAATTGAGGCGGACAGCCAAGAAGAGGCACTAAATAAATTAGAAACAGGATATAAAAACGGCATATATGTTTTAGAGCCTGGAGAAGTTCAATCAAAAAAGATGTCAATTGTAAAACCCGAACAAAATGCAACCGAATGGATAGAATTTTAAAATTATAATTACAGCCACAAGACATACTGCTTGTCTTGTGGCTGTTTTGATGCGAAAAATTTTACAAAAATGCGGACATTTCTTTTATGTTTTCTTCTTCGGTTTCTAACATTCTTTTTGCGAGGAGGCTGACATGGGGGTCATTGCCGTTATATTCTCGGATTTTGCGTGACATTTTATTCACTCCCATTGTGTTGCCTTTTATCATCATTTCGGCAATGTGCGAAGATGACGAGTCACGCTTCAAATCCCTTTGTGCGGCATAGCGTGTCATTGCTTTTGTCATATTACTCACTCTGTGTGGCTCTGCACCACGATTTTGCAACATTTTATTTGCACAATGATACAGCTTTCCGTATTTAATAAGATGTTCGCACAAAACGCCGTCAACCTTGCTGTCTTTAAGACTTTTTCTCACGCTTGTAATTCCCTGACAGCCCATTTCGGCATTCTGCAAAACGCAGTTGAGCATTTCAATATCGTTAGTCATAACAAATCACCTCTGTAGATATTATTTACGGGAATTTTTGTATTTATGCAACCGTAAAAAATTAGGTTGCAACACAGCCGTTTTTATGGTTTAATATCTATTAGATATTAAAAAATGGGTGATTTTATGGTTGACGCAAAGTTACATACAATAAAACTTCCGTATCCCGACAAGGACGACAGAACCGTTTGGGTTTATGTTCCGTCACATTCCGACGGCGAAAAACTTCCCGTTGTATATATGACAGACGGACAGAATCTTTTTGACGATAATTCAACTCCGCACGGTTCATGGGAGGTTGTGAAAGCTGTTGAAAATGAGCAGAAAAGCGGTGTAGGCAACGCTTTAATCGTAGGTATTGACAACGGTAATACTTGGCGTGACAGCGAACTTACACCGAAATCAATCGGTGTGGTTCAGCACCTTGAAATGCTCTGTGAGGATTTCAAACCGGAGGGCGAAATCTTTGACAATTTTCTTATGAATACCGTCATTGCGTATGTTGAAAATAATTTCCCCATATGCACCGACAGACAGAATGTTGCCGTCTGCGGAAGCTCATCGGGCGGACTTATGTCATTTTTTTCGGCTTTTGAACACCCGGAAAAATTCGGCTATGCAGGTGTGTTTTCTCCTGCATTTCTCTGTTACACAAGAGAGGATTGGGCGAAATATCTTTCGACAAAAATTGTTGAAAATATGCCGTACCTCTACATCTATACGGGTAACGGTGACGAGCTTGAAGAGATGATTTTTGAAAGCACCGAAATGCTCTATGAACTTTTGGAAGAAAGCTTCTACCCGTATGACAGAATGAACGAGGTCATTCTTTTTGAAAACGCACACAATGAAAAATCTTGGCGAGAAATTTTCCCCGATTTTCTCCACACATTTTTGAGCAGACTTTGATAATAAATATTTGTCGACATTAAAAATTTTGGCAAAACAAAAAGGACAGCCTTTAAAGACTGTCCCAAAAATGTGATTTGGTTTAAATCAAAATTATGCGATGATTTCGCCGTCAACCGTACCGCCGAGAGCGGCTGCATTTGATTCATCTGTGTCGATGTGCATTGCAGGAGCGTAGTTTGCGTTTACTCTGATTACAACATCACCGAATGTTGTTGCTCTGCCTGTATTTTCGCCGACCTTAACCGAAACGAGCTGTTTGTCTTTAAGACCAAACTCCTCGGCAGTTTTCGGATCAAGGTGAATGTGTCTTTTAGCGGCAATTACACCGCATTCGATTTCAACTTCGCCCTCGGGACCGACAAGCTTGCAACCGGGTGTGCCTGCAATATCGCCTGATTCTCTGACAGGAGCGGCAATGCCGAGCTTACGAGCGTCTGTAAGAGAGATTTCAACCTGATCTGCACTTCTTTCGGGACCGAGAATTGACATTTTCATTTCACTTTTCGGACCTACAACAGTTACCTTTTCAACACAGGCAAACTGTCCTGGCTGTGAAAGATTCTTTTTGTTTGTAAGAGTTGCGCCCTTGCCAAAGAGAGCCTCAAGAGTTTCTTTGGTAACATGAACATGATGCGCTGATGTTTCAACCATTACTTTCATTTTGTGTACCACCATTCAATTAGAATTCGCCGTACGGCTTCGTGTTTATTCTACTACTTTATTCTTGGAATTTCAACATTTTTGATAAATTTAAATCTTTATTTTGGGAGAGAAAATTATGTATAATACCTGGGAAGAATTAAAATCGGCTTGTGAAAACTGTCACAGGTGTGAACTCTGCGAAACTCGCACAAATGTTGTTGTGGGCGTCGGCAACGAAAATGCAGAGGTTATGTTCATCGGTGAAGGTCCCGGTGAAAACGAGGATCTTCAAGGCGAACCGTTTGTCGGCAGAGCAGGCAAACTGCTTGACAAAATGCTTGTGGCTGTTGACCTTGACAGAAACAAGAATATTTACATTGCCAATATGGTAAAGTGCCGTCCGCCGAAGAACCGTGATCCAAAGCCCGAAGAACAGGAAATGTGTATTGAGTGGCTCAGAACACAGGTGAGAATGATCAAGCCGAAAATTATTGTCTGTCTCGGCAGAATTGCGGCGGCAAGGCTTATTAAATCGGATATCAAAATCACAAAGGAACACGGTCAGTGGATTGAGAAAAACGGTGTGCTTATGATGGCAATGCTTCATCCTGCGGCAATTTTGCGTGATCCACGCAGAAAGCCCGACGCTTTTGACGATTTCTTAAAGCTCCGTGATAAAATCAACGAGGTCTGTGACCATACATATGATTAATTTTTTTGCGGCGGAGGTTTAGTGTGACCTCTGCTGTTTTTATATGTATGATTTCAAAATATTGTACATACAGATGACGAATACGGTAAGATTTCTGTTGATATTGCGGTGCTAATTTGGTATAATTAGTATGCAAAGCACAGTGATTTTTTCTGTAAGAAACATATGAAAAGGGTGATTTTATGAGTCTTGTAGAATTTAATAATGTTTACAAAAGATACAAAACGGGTGAAATTGTCATCAATGCGGTTGACGGCATTTCGTTCAAGGTTGAGGAGGGCGAGTTTGCAATTGTAGTCGGTGCGTCCGGTGCAGGCAAAACAACCGTTCTGAATATTCTCGGCGGAATGGACAGCTGTTCCGAGGGCGAAATCATTGTCGGCGGAAAGGATATAAGCAAATTTAAGGACAAACAGCTTATTGAGTACAGACGGCACGACATAGGCTTTGTGTTCCAGTTTTACAACCTTGTTCATAACCTAACGGCAAAGGAAAATGTTGAGCTTGCCGCTCAGATTTGCAGCAATCCTCTTGACAGTGAAACTGCTCTTGACAGCGTGGGCTTGCTTGAAAGGGCAAACAACTTCCCCGCACAGCTTTCGGGCGGTGAACAGCAGAGAATTTCAATCGCAAGAGCACTTGCCAAAAGACCGAAGCTTTTGCTTTGTGACGAACCGACAGGTGCGCTTGACTACAACACGGGCAGACAGATTCTGAAATTGTTGCAGGAAACCTGCCGTAAAGACAAAATGACCGTTGTTCTCATCACTCACAACGGAGCAATAACGCCGATGGCGGATCACATTATAAGAATGAAAAGTGGAAAAATTGTTGAAGATATTTACAATGAAAATCCGAAAAATGTTGAAGAAATTGAGTGGTAAAAAAACAAAAAGGAGGTGTCACAATGACTAAATCCTTGATAAAAAACACATTCAGAGAAATTAAAAATACAAAAGCAAGATTCATCTCAATTATGGCGATTATCGCCCTCGGAGTGGGATTTTTTGCCGGAATAAAGGCAACGGTTCCGTCAATGTACAATCTTGCAAGAACCTACACGGACGAGCAGGAGCTTATGGATTATCGACTTGTGTCAACGGTCGGATTTGATGAGGACGACATTAAGGCGGTAAAAAATACAGACGGAGTAACCTCTGTTATGCCGTCATATTTCTGCGATGTTCAGACCGATGCCGACAGCGGCGGCAGGACTATGAGAGTCATTGCGCTTCCCGAAAAATACGGTGATAATTCCGTTCAGAACAAGCTTGTTTTGACGGAAGGCAGACTTCCCGAAAAGTCGGGTGAAATTGCAGCCGATTCAAGCTCGTTCACGGCAGAGGGTTATAAAATCGGTGACAAAATCAGATTTGCAAAACAGACGGGCGATACAGATACTTCAACCGAACTAAAAACCCTTGAATACACGGTGGTCGGTCTTGTGCAGTCACCTCTTTACATAGCATATCAGCGAGGAACTACGACGGTCGGCAACGGAAAAATCTCGGATTATTTCTACATTTGCCCCGAAGATTTCGCCTTTGAACGCTACACGGAGCTTTATGTAAAAACCGATATTTCGGATAAATTCTTGGCATACACGGACGATTATGATAATGCCATAGAGGCTAAGACCGCCGATTTTGAAAAGGTGGGAGAGAACAGGAGCAACAGCTTTACGGTCGAGGTTATCGACAAGGCTAAGAGCGACCTTGCAGATGCAAAACAGGAGTATTCGGACAATAAAGAAAAAACCGAAAAGAAGCTTGCAGATGCAAAGACGGCGATTGATGACGGCAAAAAAGAGCTGAAAACCAAGACCGATGATGCACAGAAAAAACTTGATTCGGCAAAACAGCAGATTGAGGACGGCAGGACACAGCTTGAAAATTCACGCAATGAATATAACACAAAAATTGCCGATGCACAGGCTCAGATTGCCGAAAAGGAAAGTCAGCTTAATTCTGCCGAAAAACAATATAATTCTTCAAAAGCAGAATTTGATAAAGAAATTTCAAAATCACAGGCTGAAATAGAAAATGCGGAATATCAGCTGCAGTCGGCAAAGGATACATTTCAAACCGAACAGGGACCACAGCTTTTGGCTGGAATAAGTCAGGCTGAGGACGCTGTTTCGGCTTTGCAGTATCAAATCAGTCAGACAACCGATGAAGAAACGCTTGCTGTTTTGAACGCACAGCTTGAACAGGCTCAGCAGAAGCTTGACGAACTCAACGCAACATACGATTCCGCAAAGGCACAGCTTGAAGAAAGCGAAAGCCGACTTTCCGAAAGCAAGGCACTTTTTGAACAGAAAAAGAGTGAGGGACAGGCTCAGCTTGACTACGCATATTCACAGATTTCAAGCGGAAGAACACAGCTTGATGCCGCAAAAGCAGAACTTGCACAACAGTCGGCAGACGGTCAGGCACAGCTTGATTCGGCAGAAAGCAAGCTGAATGACGCTCAGAGCGAATATGACAGCGGTGTTGCAAAGCTTGCCGAGGAAAAGAAAAACGGCGAGAAAAAACTCTCCGATGCACAGACAGAATACGATGACGGTGTTAAAAAAGCCGATGAAGAATTCAAAAAGGCAGAGGATAAAATCAAAGACGCAGAGGAAGAAATCAATTCTCTTACAGAACCAGAGTGGTATGTCTTCGACAGAAGCGACAACCCGGGTTACTCAACATTTTCTTCAAATGCTGACAGACTCGGCGCTGTTGCAACGGTATTTCCGGTATTCTTCCTGCTCGTAGCGGTGCTTGTCTGCGTAACCACAATGACAAGACTTATTGAAGAAAAGCGTACCGAAATCGGAACGCTGAAAGCACTCGGCTACAGCAACATAAGCATTGTAATGAAGTTTGTAATCTACTCGTTGCTTGCGGCTGTTATCGGAAGTGTAATCGGTATTTTAATCGGCATTTTCACCTTGCCGTTTGTAATTTATGATGCTTACAAAATTATGTACTACATCGGCGATATAACGCTGATACCAGACTATACAAGCATAATTTTCGGAATTGTTGCCGCAGTTGTCTGCACGGTTGTTGTGTCGGTTGTAGTGTGTGCAAAATCTCTGCACGAAAAGCCTGCGGCTGTTATGCGGCCGAAAGCACCAAAGGCGGGCAAGAGAATTTTGCTTGAACGCATAAAACCGTTGTGGTCACATATGAGCTTTAACTCAAAGCTGACCGCAAGAAATCTGTTCAGATACAAGGTAAGACTTTGTATGACTGTTATCGGTGTGGCAGGCTGTACGGCTCTGATTGTTGCCGCATTCGGTTTGCTCAACAGCTTTGAACCGATGACACACGATCAGTTTGAAACAATCTATAAATACGACGCCGTTGTTGTCCCGAAAGACAGCGGAAGTGCCGACAATCTTTCGTTTTTGACAGATACACTTGATAAAAACAGCAATGTCAAACACTCAATGCTTGTTTCACAGCAGGAATGCACGGTAACACACGGCAGTAAGGTTAAGGACAGCGACACAAATCTTGTTGTACCGCAGAATCCCGAAAAGTTTGACGAAATTGTTTCTCTGCATACAAGAAAGGGCAAAGAAGAACTCAAGCTTTCGGACAGCGGAGTAATGCTCAGTGAAAAAATGTGCAGTGAGCTTGGAATAAAAACGGGCGAAAAAATCACACTGAATGTTGACGGCAAAAAGGCAGAGGTCAAGGTCAGCGGAATTTTTGAACAGTACATTTACAATTTTGTTTATATGACGCCAACCGCCTATAAGAGCTTGTTTGGCAGTGACTGCACCTATAATATGGCTGATGTCGCACTCAAAGATACCTCGGATTCTGCCTGCGACAAATTCGGTTCACAGGTTTTATCAGATGATAAAATTGCGGCGGTAAGCTACATTGCATCAAGCTTGAACGAATTTAGAAATATGCTCAACTCGCTTGATATGGTTGTTACGGTTATGATAATCTGCGCAGCGGCACTTGCCTTTGTTGTACTCTACAACCTGACAAATATCAACATTGCCGAGCGTGTCCGTGAAATTGCAACCTTTAAGGTTCTCGGATTCTACAACCGTGAAACCTCATCGTTCATTTACAAAGAGAACATAATTTTGACTATCCTTGGAATTATCGTAGGTCTGTTTCTCGGAAACCTTTTGACAGGCTTTATCATTCAGACGGTTGAGGTTGACAACGTTATGTTCGGAAGAGATATTTATTTCACTTCATACCTCTATGCGGCAGGGCTGACATTCCTGTTTTCAATTCTTGTAAATGCGGTTATGAGCTTTAAGATTAAAGCCGTTAATATGGTTGAAAGCCTTAAAAGCGTTGAATAACGGAATATTTTGCCGTATGCTTAAAAAATCTTTTGTAAAATATTGATTGAATACAGCAATTGTGTTATAATACAGAAGAATAGGCTAAATAAATAGGCTGACAGGCAAAATATCTGTGAAAGGATAGTTACAGTAATGATAAAAGCTAATGAATACCGCACAGTCACCTGCGGTGAGTTAAGAGAAGAAAATATCGGACAGCAGGTCAGAGTTGCGGGCTGGGTTGAAAATATCCGTGACCACGGCGGTGTAATGTTCCTCGATATCCGTGATCAGTACGGTGTGCTTCAGGTTGTTGTTCACAACGACGAACTCCTTAAAGATATCAACAAGGAATGTACAGTAACTCTCAGCGGTACTGTTGTTAAGCGTGACGAAGAAACAATCAACAAGAAGATTGCAACAGGTTTCGTTGAAGTTCACACGGAGGACATCAAGGTTCTCGGCAAGTGTAAGAATGTTCTTCCGTTTGAGGTTGCAACCTCTACAAACACCAATGAAGAAGTAAGACTTAAATATCGTTTTCTTGACCTCCGTAACCCGAAGGTTCACAATAATATTATGATTCGTTCGCAGATTATCACATTTCTGCGCAACAAGATGAACGAAATGGGCTTTACGGAGATTCAGACTCCTATCCTTTCAACTTCATCTCCGGAGGGCGCTCGTGACTACCTTATTCCGAGCAGAAAGCACAAGGGCAGATTCTATGCTCTCCCACAGGCTCCTCAGATTTTTAAACAGCTCCTTATGGTGTCAGGTTTTGACAGGTATTTCCAGATTGCACCTTGCTTCCGTGATGAGGACGCTCGTGCAGACCGTTCACCGGGTGAGTTCTATCAGCTTGATTTTGAAATGGCTTTTGCAACACAGGAAGATGTATTTGCTGTTGCTGAAGAGGTTCTTTACGAAACATTCAAGAAGTTTTCAAATAAAGAGGTTTCAAAGCCTCCGTTTGCCCGTATTCCGTATGCCGAGAGTATGCTCAAGTACGGTACAGACAAGCCTGACCTTCGCAATCCGCTCGTAATTGTTGAAATCAGCGATATGTTTGAGGAAACAGACTTTGCTCCGTTCCGCAAGAAGACAGTTCGTTCAATCAATGTTCCGAATGCCGCAGGTCAGTCAAAAAAGTGGTTCAAGAAGATGGAGGAGTTCGCTCTTTCAATCGGCATGAAGGGCCTTGGCTATGTTAAGGTCAGAGATGACCTCACATTTGACGGTCCGATTGACAAGTTCCTTAAAGAGGGCGACCGTGAAGAACTTATCAGCCGTAACGGTTCAAAAGCAGGCGATGTAATCTACTTTATCGCCGATACTGCTCAGGAAGCTCCAAAGCTTGCGGGTCAGATCAGAACAGAGGTTGCAAAGCGTCTTGACCTTATCGATACAAGCCGTTTTGAAATGTGCTTTATCGTTGACTTCCCGATGTTTGAGAGAGATGAAGAAACAAATCAAATTATCTTCACACACAATCCTTTCTCAATGCCGCAGGGCGGTCTTGACAGCCTTCTTAACAAGGATCCCGAAGAGGTTCTTGCTTATCAGTACGATATCGTTTGCAACGGTGTTGAGCTTTCATCAGGCGCTGTTCGTAACCACGATATTGAAATTATGAAGAAAGCGTTCGAGCTTGCCGGCTACAGCGAGGATGACCTCAAGGCTAAGTTCTCTGCACTCTACAATGCGTTCCAGTACGGTGCTCCGCCGCACGCAGGTATGGCTCCGGGTGTTGACCGTATGATTATGCTCCTTACAGAGGAAGAGAACATCAGAGAAGTTATTGCCTTCCCGATGAACTCCAATGCTCAGGATCTTCTCCTCGGTTCACCGGGTGAGGTAACAGAACAGCAGCTCCGTGAGGTTCATATTAAATTAAGATAAAAACTGCATTTGCAGTCATATATTCAAACTCAAAGGGCGAGTTATATATTATATGACTTGCCCTATTTTCTTTAAAAAGGACGGTTTTTATGGTAACAAGAGAAGATGTTGAAAACATTGCGTTGCTTTCAAAGCTTTTTGTTCCCGAAGAGGAGCTTGACGGCCTTACAAAGTCAATGCAGGAAATCATAGATTTTGCCGACACAATCAATAACGCTCCGACAGACGGCGAGGAGTTTGACGATATTAACAATCTGTCAAATGTTTTTCGTGAGGATGAGGTTGTTGAGTCCTACGATACAAAGGAGATCCTTTCAAATGCTCCCGAGCAGGCAGAGGATCACTTCCTTGTAAGAAACAGAGAGTAAGGCGGTGTAAAAATGGGTTCTATTGAAAAAATTCATGAAATGCTTGTGTCAAAAGAGTGTTCATGTACCGAGCTTACAAAAAGCTATCTTGATGAAATCGAAAAGGCTGACGGCGAGCTTAACGCATATGTTAATGTAACAGGCGAGGAGGCTCTGAAAACTGCCGAGGCTGTTGACAGAAAAATTGCCTCAGGCGAGGAAATCGGTATGCTCGAGGGTGTTCCGATGACGCTCAAGGACAATATTTCAACCAAGGGAATTGAAACAACCTGTTGTTCAAAAATTCTCACAGGCTATAAGCCGATTTATAACGCAACCGTTTGGGAAACTCTTGCAGGCGAAAACGCAGTTATGCTCGGCAAGACGAATATGGACGAGTTCGCAATGGGCTCTTCATGCGAAACATCATACTTTGGCGGTGCAATGAATCCGTTTGATTCAAACTATGTTTCAGGCGGTTCATCAGGCGGTGTTGCAAGTGCGGTAGGCGCAAACATTGCCGCTTACGGTCTTGGCTCTGATACAGGCGGATCAATCCGTCAGCCGGCATCATTCTGCGGTATTGTAGGTCTTAAACCTACTTACGGTGCGGTTTCCCGTTACGGACTTATCGCATACGCAAGTTCACTTGACCAGATTGGACCGATTACAAAGTCTGTTGAGGACGCTGCAATTGTTTTTGACGCAATTTCAAAGAGAGATGAAAAAGATTCAACCTCAAAGGGCTTTGTCGGTGACACTTATTCAAAACTCAACAATGACATCAAGGGTATGAAAATCGGTATTGCAAAGGAATATCTTGAGGGTGTTCGTGAAAATGTAAAAGAGGCTGTCTTAAAGGCTGCCGATATCTACAAGTCAATGGGCGCAGAGATTGTTTACTTTGACCTGCCTGAACTCAAATTTGCCCTTCCTGTTTACTATATCATTGCCTGCGCCGAGGCATCTTCAAACCTTGGCAGATATGACGGTATCCGTTTCGGTTACAAAACCGAGCATTACAACGGCACTCACGATATGGTCTGCCGTACCCGTTCGGAGGGATTCGGCGAAGAGGTTAAACGCAGAATCCTCCTCGGTACCTATGTGCTTTCCGCAGGCTACTATGACGCTTATTACAAAAAGGCTCAGAATCTTCGCGGCACTATCGTTAAGGCATTCAACAACGCATTTGAAAAGTGCGATGTAATCCTTGCGCCTACTGTTCCTATGACAGCGTTTGAAAAAGGTCACGCTGTTTCAGATCCGATTGAAACCTATCTTACGGATATCTGCACCGTACCTGTCAATATTGCAGGTCTGCCCGGTGTTTCGGTTCCGTGCGGATTCAACGCAAAGGGTATGCCGATTGGTATGCAGCTTATCGGCAAGAGCTTCGGCGAGGCTGAAATTCTTAATGCGGCATACAAATATCAGCAGGCTGCTGCTGAAAACTTTAAGGATACAAAGTGGGGTGTTAAGCTGTGAGTTACGAATTAGTTGCGGGTTTTGAAACCCATATTGAGCTTGCCACAAAGACAAAAATCTTCTGTGGCTGTACTACAAAATTCGGCGGTGCGCCAAACAGCCATTGCTGTCCCGTGTGTATCGGTCTGCCGGGAACACTTCCAAAGCTTAACCGTGAGGTAGTTCGCTATGCAATCCGTGCAGGTCTTGCAGTTCACGGTGAAATCGCAGAGATTTCAAAAATGGACAGAAAGAACTACTGCTATCCCGACCTTTCAAAGGCTTATCAGATCAGCCAGCTTTATGCTCCGCTCATTATCGGCGGTTATGTTGAGCTTTCAAACGGCAGAAAAATCCGTTTGCACCACATTCACATTGAAGAGGACGCAGGAAAGCTCATTCATCAGCACGGCGACACATATGTTGACTATAACCGTGGCGGCGTTCCTCTTATAGAAATCGTTTCAGAGCCTGACATTCGTTCAATTGACGAGGCAAGAGAGTATGTTGAAAAGCTTCAGCAGGTTATGCGTTACATCGGAATTTCCGACTGTAAGATGCAGGAAGGCTCAATGCGTTGCGATGTAAACATTTCGGTTCGTCCAAAGGGCAGCGAAAAGCTTGGTACAAGAACCGAAATTAAAAATATGAACTCAATTAACAACATAGCAAAGGCTATGGAGTATGAGTTTGAAAGACAGGTTGACCTCATTGAAAACGGCGGAAGTGTTGTTCAGGAAACTCTCCGTTATGACGACGCAACCAACACAACATCTTCAATGAGAAGTAAAGAGGATGCTCACGATTACCGTTATTTTCGTGATCCCGACCTTGTTACTATCCATGTTCCGAAAGATGTTGTTGAAGAAATCAAGGCTGCAATGCCTGAGCTTCCTGCCGACAAGTGCAGAAGATATATTGATGAACTTGCAATTCCCGAAAAGGATGCACAGCTTCTTACAAAGTACCGCAAAATCAGCGAGTATTTTGACAAGGCTTGCGAGGGCGTTAAGTCACCAAAGACAGTTTCAAACTTCATTATCGGTCAGATTTTCCGCAGAACGGAAACCGAGGCTGACAAGGAAATCTTTGATGTTGCGGTTACTCCCGAACAGCTTAACGAGCTTGTAAAACTTCTTGACAGCGGTAAAATCCGCAACAACCTTGCAAAGGCAACACTTGAAAAAATGCTTGACAGCGGCAAGGGTGCTCTTGAATTTATCAGCGAAAGCGATATGGGCGGTCTTGACGAAAACGCACTCAACGATCTGTGCAAGCAGGCTGTTGAGAGCAATCCAAAGGCTGTTGAGGACTATAAGAGCGGCAAGGAAAAGGCGATTAAGTCACTTGTCGGAAATGTTATGAAGAACAGCAGAGGTAAGGCAGATCCTGCTCTTGCAGAGTCAAAAATCAAGGAGCTTATCGGCTGATAACTTAAATCTTCACGGGGGTGTGTCTTATGAAAGAAAAAATCAAAGTAACGGCAGTTGTAATGTTTCTCGGAGTTATATTTTCGGGAATTTTGGTTGCATACAAGCTGGTTAATACGATTATCCCGTCATTTGACGGCGGATTGGCATCGGTATTCGACTATCTGCTAATCGTGACTGTCACCGTTTCAATGGTGCTGAAGCTCGCAGTAGGTTCAATGGGACTGAGAGCCGTTTCAAAAAAGACATCACCGCCGGATATGCAAAAAATGTTGAAAGCTTCGGGCAAACTCGCAGTAGTGCTTGTGCTTATCGGAGTGCTTAACATCATATTTAATGTTGTCAACGGACAGGTTGTTTTTGTGATTGATGTGTTTGACATAGCAACCGATATTCTCCTCGGTTTTGTGTATATACTTGCCTCCGCAAGTGTTCGTGCCGGCAGAGAATAAGTTCGGATTTTAGATTACCTAATAAAAAATTAACGGTTGGATTTACGAAAAAAGTAATCCAACCGTTTTTTGTTTTTGTAATTTTTCTTTTAGAACCGTATGGGCGGACAATATCCGCCTACACGGCGAGTCGCCGTTCCCAGTTCGTGAAGACAGTTTTTAATATTAAAAACATATTATGCCCGAGCGTAGTATTGTAATTGTTTGCACAATTCCGTAGGGGCGTTTATTGGACGCCCACCAAGTAATGACAGAAAATTTATGATGAAAATAAACTGTATAAATGAGATACAGTTACCAAAATAATACAGTTGAAAAGAGGTCAGCGATTACTGACCTCTTTTCTTTTTTTATATTCCGATAAATATTAATATAGTGTTAGTTCGTAAATTGATAACCAAGCTACGCTCGGGTGACAAAAGTTTGAATATAACAAACTGTCTACACGAACTGGGTGCGAGACACTCGCATTAGTCAACCTTTGGCAAGCCGTCAAAGCCCTGCTGGAGGTCGGCGTCTGTCGGAATGTAGTCACTCATTTCGCCGTCATTATACTTCTGATAAGCAACCATATCAAAGTAGCCTGTACCTGTAAGACCGAAGAGAATTGTTTTTTCTTCGCCTGTTTCCTTGCACTTGAGAGCCTCGTCAATTGCAACTCTGATTGCGTGACTGCTTTCGGGAGCAGGAAGAATACCTTCAACTCTTGCAAACTGTTCAGCCGCCGCAAATACGCTTGTCTGCTCAACTGCTCTTGCCTCCATAAGACCGTCATGATACAGCTGAGAAAGTGTTGAACTCATACCGTGGAAACGAAGTCCGCCTGCGTGGTTGGCTGACGGAATAAATCCGCTGCCGAGCGTGTACATCTTTGCGAGAGGACAAATCATACCAGTGTCGCAGAAGTCATATGCAAACTTACCTCTTGTAAGGCTTGGGCATGATGCCGGCTCAACAGCGATAAACTTGTAGTCATTTTCGCCACGGAGCTTTTCACCCATAAACGGAGAGATAAGACCGCCGAGGTTTGAACCGCCGCCTGCACAGCCGATGATAATGTCAGGCTTTACATCGTACTTTTCGAGAGCGGCTTTTGCCTCAAGACCGATAACCGACTGATGAAGAAGTACCTGATTAAGCACACTTCCGAGTACATAACGGTAGCCGTCTGTATGAGTTGCAACCTCAACAGCCTCAGAAATAGCACAGCCAAGGCTTCCTGTTGTACCGGGGTGAGCCTCAAGAATCTTTCTGCCGACTTCCGTTGTTGTTGACGGTGACGGAGTAACGCTTGCACCGTAGGTTCTCATAACCTCTCTTCTGAAAGGTTTTTGCTCGTATGAAACCTTTACCATAAATACCTTGCAGTCAAGGCCGAAATATGAACAAGCCATTGAAAGGGCAGTACCCCACTGACCTGCGCCTGTTTCGGTTGTAACACCTTTAAGTCCCTGCTTTTTAGCGTAGTAAGCCTGAGCAATTGCGCTGTTGAGCTTGTGGCTTCCGCTTGTGTTGTTGCCCTCGAATTTGTAGTAAATCTTTGCAGGAGTGTCAAGAGCCTTTTCAAGAAAATATGCTCTTATAAGCGGAGAGGGACGGTACATTTTATAGAAGTTCTGAATTTCTTCCGGAATGTCAATGTATGCGTCTGTATCGTCAAGCTCCTGGTCAATAAGCTCATCACAGAACACGGGAGCAAGGTCTGCGTGTGTCATAGGCTTGAGTGTTGCAGGATTTAAAAGCGGTGCAGGCTTGTTTTTCATATCTGCACGAACATTGTACCATTGTGTCGGAATTTCGCTTTCGTCAAGGTATATTTTGTATGGAATTTTGTTTTCAGCCACTAAAATGACCTCCTTGGAATAATATTTCTCTGTAAATCTTATGTAAGTTGATTTTGAAATTTTGCAGGAATTATTTTACATCCTGCATACTTCTGTAATATTGTACCACAAATAAAAGGCTTTGTCACGCAAATTTGTAAAAATTTATTTTGGCATACAAAACCTATATTTTTATTTACACTCTTTTTACAATTGACAAACAGCGTATTTTACAAAACAGTCATAGACTGATGTTGTACGAAAGAGGTACACAAATGATATGAATTTAAGGAGAAAATTCAAATGAAATCTATAACTAAAAAAATTACGGCAACAGCATTATTCGGTGTTCTTGCAGTTTCTGCATTTGCAGGCTGCGGCGGTGCAAGCTCTTCATCAAACGGTTCATCCGACGCAGGCTCAGACGCAGCAAAGTTTGACGCATCAAAAACAATCTCTGTTGTAACAAGAGAAGAAGGCTCAGGCACAAGAGATGCTTTCACAGAGCTTACAGGCGTTCTTGTTAAGGACGGCGACAACAAGACAGACAACACAACTACTTCGGCTGTAACAATCAACAGCACAGAGGCTGTTATCACAAATGTTAAGGATAACGAGGCGGCAATCGGTTACATTTCACTCGGTTCACTCAACGATACGGTAAAGGCTCTTAAAATCGGCGGTGTTGAGGCAACAGCCGATAATGTAAAGTCAGGCGACTATGCAGTAAGCCGTCCGTTCAACATTGCTTACAAGGGCGAACTCAGCGATGTTGCTCAGGATTTTGTCGATTACATAATGAGCTCAGACGGTCAGAAGATTGTTTCAGACAACGGTTATGTAACAGTTTCGGAAAATGCCGCATACAGCGGTAAGAAGCCGTCAGGCAAAATCAGCGTAGCAGGTTCATCTTCGGTATCACCTGTAATGGAAAAGCTTGCCGAGGCTTATCAGAAGGTAAACACAAACGCTAAGGTTGAAATCCAGACATCCGACTCATCGGCAGGTATGCAGTCGGCTATGGGCGGTACATGTGATATCGGTATGGCATCTCGTGACCTTAAAGATGAGGAAAAGAGCGCACTCAAGGTTGAAACAATCGCAAAAGACGGTATCGCAGTAATAGTAAACAAAGCAAACACATGTGATGACCTCACACTTGATCAGGTAAAATCAATTTACACAGGTGAAACAACTGTTTGGAGTGACATAATTAAATGAGATTAAACAGATTTCGCGAAAAGGCAATGCAGGGAGTTTTCTTCCTCACAGCTGTAACAAGTATAGCGGCGGTTGTCATAATCTGTATATTCTTATTCTGTAACGGTGTTCCTGCAATGGCAGAAATAGGCTTCTTTGATTTCGTAGGCGGACAGAAATGGGCGCCTACGAATGTGCCTGCATCATATGGAATTTTTGATATGATTATCGCAAGCATATATGTTACTGCGGGAGCAATCATAATCGGTGTTCCGATAGGAATTCTCACAGCAGTATTTCTTGCAAGGTTTTGCCCTGCACCGCTTTACAAGGTGCTTAAACCGGCAACAGAGCTTTTGGCAGGCATCCCGTCAATTGTTTACGGCTTCTTCGGACTTATGGTAGTTGTACCGTTCATCCGTGATAACTTCGGCGGTAACGGTTCAAGCTGGCTTGCGGCGTCAATCGTACTCGGAGTTATGATTCTTCCGACAATCATCGGTGTGTCGGAGTCGGCAATCAAGGCAGTTCCCGAAAGCTACTACGAAGGTGCTCTGGCACTTGGTGCAACAAAGGAAAGAAGTGTGTTCAAGACAATTCTTCCGGCATCAAAATCAGGCGTTCTTGCAGGAGTTGTTCTCGGCATAGGCAGAGCGTTGGGCGAAACAATGGCAGTTGTACTCATTGCAGGCAATCAGGTTCAGATTCCGCACAGCGTTACGGACGGACTTCGTACCCTGACCGCAAACATTGTTCTTGAAATGGGTTATTCAACAGGCTTGCACCGTCAGGCACTTATTGCAACGGGTGTTGTTCTGTTCGTATTTGTTCTGCTCATCACACTTTCAATGCAGGCTATAAAGAGTAGGAGTGAAAAGCGTGGCTAACAGCGATAATATAAAAAACGATGCCGCTTTGGTTGATGTGTCACAGATTAAGGCAATCAACAAAGTATCGTTTAAACAGAGAATGAAGGCCTACAAAAGAAAGCCCCTTTCACTTGTACTGCTCATTCTTGTAGGTCTTGCGGCGGCACTTTCAGCGGCGGCTCTCATATTTATCATTGTCTATGTTCTTGTACGAGGTGTTCCGAACCTTACCCCCGAGCTGTTCTCGCTTGAGTACAACAGCGACAATGTATCGTGTATGCCGTCAATTATCAACACAATTGTTCTTACGCTTGTAACCCTTATAATTTCCGTACCGTTCGGTGTGGGAGCGGCAATCTATCTTGCAGAGTATGCAAAGCGTGGCAACAAGCTTGTTAAGGTAATAAGAACAATGGCAGAAACCCTTGCCGGTATTCCGTCAATTGTTTACGGCCTTTTCGGTATGCTTTTCTTTGTGTATGCCCTTAACTGGGGTTATTCACTTCTTGCCGGTGCATTTACGCTTGCAATTATGGTACTTCCCACAATTATGCGTACAACCGAGGAGGCACTTCTCACAGTTCCAGATTCATACCGTGAGGGCAGTTACGGACTCGGTTCGGGCAAACTCAGAACAATTATGAGAATTATTCTTCCGAGTGCGATGCCCGGTATTCTTGCCGGAATCATTCTTGCTGTCGGCAGAATAGTTGGCGAAACAGCCGCACTTATTTATACTTACGGTTCGGCAACAGGCTATGCGGCAGGCCCTCTCAATTCGGGACGATCACTTGCCGTTCATATGTATGTACTTACCAACGAAGGACTTCATACAGATCAGGCATGGGGTACCGCAGTTGTACTTCTTGTACTTGTTTTTGCAATCAATACACTCTCGGCATTTGTTGCAAAGAAACTTGGAAACAACAAGAAGTAACAGGAAAGGATAATTATTTTACAATGGATAAATTTACCATAGAAAACATGAATCTTTACTACGGAAAATTTCATGCGTTAAAGGATGTAAATATCCGTATGAAGAAAAACAGAATCACAGCCTTCATCGGTCCGTCAGGCTGCGGTAAGTCAACTCTTTTAAAGTCGCTCAACCGAATGAACGACCTTGTTGAGGGTTGTAAGATAACAGGCGACATTCGCCTTGACAACGAGGATATTTACGGAGATATGGATGTAAATATCCTCCGCAAAAGGGTTGGTATGGTGTTCCAGAAAGCCAATCCGTTCCCGATGAGCATTTACGATAACATCGCTTTCGGTCCTCGCACACACGGAATCAAAAGCAAGAAAGAACTTGACAGGATTGTTGAAGAATCCTTGCGTGACGCCGCAATCTGGGACGAGCTTAAAGACAGGCTCAAAAAGAGCGCTCTCGGTCTTTCGGGCGGTCAGCAACAAAGACTTTGTATTGCAAGAGCACTTGCCGTAAAACCCGAAGTTCTGCTTATGGACGAGGCAACTTCTGCACTTGATCCTATTTCAACGGGTAAAATTGAGGAGCTTTGCCTTAAACTGAAAAACGATTATACAATCGTTATGGTAACACATAATATGCAACAGGCTTTGCGTATTTCAGATGAAACAGCATTCTTTTTACTCGGTGAAATGGTTGAATGTAATTCAACTGACGCAATTTTCTCAAATCCGCAGGATAAGCGTACCGAAGAATACATTACGGGAAGGTTTGGCTAATGAGAGAATATTTTGATAAAGAGCTTACACAGCTTAACGACAGCCTTATTGAAATGGGCGGTCTTGTTGAACAGGCAATCAAAAATACAATGAAGATGATTGTTGACGGCGAAGATTTGCTTGATATCGCAAGAGAACACGAAAATCGTATTAACGAGGCGGAAAAATCCATTCAAAGCAGATGTCTGCACCTTCTTCTTCATCAGGCACCGGTTGCACACGACCTCAGATATGTTTCCGCCGCACTCAAAATGATTACCGACCTTGAGAGAATCGGCGATCAGGCAGTTGATATTGCTGAAATGTCTGTTTACATCAAGGACAAAAAGCAGGTGTTCAATCTTACTCACATTTTGGAAATGGGAGACAATGCCTCTAAAATGGTAACGGAGGCTATTGACGCTTTTGTTAAGAGCGATATTGAGGTTGCCAAAAAGGTAGCCCGTCAGGATGATATCGTTGACGAACTTTTTAACCGTTCAAAGAATGAAACGGTTGAACTCATTCATAAGAATAAGGAACTCGGCTCAGAGGCTCTCGATATCGTTATGATTGCAAAGTATCTTGAAAGAATTGCAGACCATGCGGTTAATGTTGCAGAGTGGGTCGCTTTTTCAATTACAGGCAGCTGCGATTTGTCCGACTGATATATTTTGCTTAACAAACGGGAGCATAGCTGTATGCTCCTGATTTTTGTTTTATTAAACTTTACATTTTTGCAAAAAAAGTCTATAATTATGGCGGATGTTCCGATTTTAATTTAAGTGCAGACGCCCCTTTGCGGTGCATTTAAATACACATTTGTTGAGGGAGAGTATTAGATGTTAATTTACATTGTTGAAGATGATACCGATATCAGAGAGCTTGAATCTTATGCCATGAAAAGCAGCGGATATGAGGTTCAGAGCTTTGGTGAAAGCAAAAGCTTTTTTAAGGCTTGTACAGCCGAAATTCCTCAGCTTGTAATTCTTGATGTTATGTTACCCGATTTTGACGGACTTTCCGTGCTTGAAAAAATGCGCAGGGACGCCGTAACAAAAAATGTCCCCGTTATCCTTGTTACTGCAAAGGGAAGTGAAATGGATAAGGTCAAAGGTCTTGACATGGGTGCCGATGACTATATTACAAAACCTTTTTCAGTTCTTGAGCTTATTTCAAGAGTCCGTGCAATCCTCCGCAGATGTTCTGTTGATGACAGACAGGATGTCATAAAGCTCGGTCAGATTGTTTTTGACGATTCCAAGCACATTGTAACAAGCTGCGGTGAGGAATGTAACCTCACCTTCAAGGAATACGAACTTTTAAAGTATCTTCTCAAAAATAAAGGTATGGCGCTTACCCGTGAAAATATCATTCTCAATGTGTGGGGATATGATTTTGAGGGTGAGAGTAGAACGGTTGATATGCACATTACAACCCTCAGGCAAAAACTCGGCAGCTGCGGAAACCTTATCAAAACCGTGAGAAATGTCGGATATAAGGCGGGGGAATAAAGTGAAACTGAGTAAAAAGCTTTTAAAAAACTTTTCGGTTATCGCTGTGGTGTCCATTCTTCTGACGGCTGTTTTTTCAACAGCCGCTTTCTGGTTTGTGTTTTCCGATGAACAGGAGGCAGAGGTTCGACAATATACCGATAAAATCATCAGCGTTTATAATTCCGACAGCGAAATCGACCTCTCAAAATATTACGGGATAGGCGATTTTCGTGTTACTCTCATAAAAAGTGACGGTTCGGTTGTATCCGACAGCGTTGACACAGATGTTAATTCTATGCCGAATCACAGCGACCGCCCCGAATTTGAACAGGCAATCAAGGACGGCAACGGTTCAAGCCACAGAATGTCGGAAACTTTGAATAAAATAACATACTACTATGCAGAAAAAACCGCAGACGGTTCTGTAATCCGTGTTGCAAAGACAATTGACAGCATTTACGGAATCTTTCTTTTTGTTATTCCGTCAATTCTTATAATTATGATATGTGTATTTGTTGTCTGTACAATTCTGGCAAAGCGCTCCACGAAGAAAATCATTGAACCGATTAAGGAAATGGCGGACAACGGCAACGGCTCGCCGTATGATGAGCTTTTGCCGCTCTCACAGAAAATTGCAAGCCAGCAAAGACAAATCAAGCGTCAGATGCGCAGACTGCAGTTTGAAAAGGATAAAATTTCAACGCTTATCGAAAATATGGCGGAGGGCTTTATTCTTATTGATGTTGACAAAAAGGTGCTTATGAGCAATTATTCTGCGTCGAAGCTTCTCGGTGCCGATGATGACGGTGTTACCGACAAAACTTTGATTGCGTTTTCACGCAACGAGGTTCTTAACGATTGCGTTGACAAGGCTCTTTCGGGCGAGAGTAAAAACGGTGACACAACCGTAAAAGGAAGAGCATTGCAGATTATCACCAATCCTGTTTATTCAAACGGCGAAAAAAACGGTGCAATCTGTCTTATTATCGATGTTTCGGCTAAGAAAAAGGCTGAAAAAATGCGTCGTGAATTCACGGCAAATGTAACTCACGAGCTGAAAACTCCGTTGACTTCAATTTCGGGCTATGCGGAAATCATTGCAAGCGGTCTTGTAAAGCCCGATGATATCCCGAATTTTGCAAATAAAATTCACAAGGAATCGGGCAGACTTCTCTCTCTTATAAGCGATATCATGGAGCTTTCACAGCTTGACGAAAAATTCAGCGATGAAGAATTTGCTCCTGTTGACCTTGCAGGGGTGGCAGCCGAGGTTGCCGAGGATCTCCGTTCAAATGCCGAAAAGCACGGAATTACAATCACTGTTGATACAAAAACTGCCGTCATAAACGGAAACCGTAATCAGATTTACGAACTTATCTACAATCTTTGTGACAATGCAATCCGTTACAATCGTGAAAACGGTTCGGTAAAAATCATAACAGGTGATGACAATGAACATCCGTTTGTTAAAGTTGCCGACACGGGAATCGGTATCCCCGAAAAGCACCACAAGCGTGTATTTGAACGCTTTTACCGTGTTGACAAGAGCCGTTCAAAGGAAACAGGCGGCACGGGTCTTGGACTTGCAATCGTCAAGCACATTACCGAAAGACACGGCGGAGATATTTCTCTTGAAAGCAGTGAACAGGGAACAACATTTACCGCAAGGTTCTGATGTAAATATTTTTACAATCTTTTGCAGAAAAAATAAATTTCAAGCGGTGCTGTACATACTATATTGTGCAGTACCGCTTTTTTGTTGCTCAAACAATACAATTCCACGAATCTTACATAAAAAATGCTGTGTTTCGGCAAATTTCAAAGATAATCACCAAGCTTTCAGACTTTACAAATTCTTTACAATTCATTGACAATCCTATGACTTTAGTTTAATATTATTGATGATAAAGGAGAGTATGTATTTATGGATTTGTTTATGGTTTTACAACTGCTCTGCGGTCTGGCGCTCTTTTTGTTCGGTATGAATTCAATGGGCGACGGTCTTGAGAGCCTTTCCGGCGGTAAGCTTGAAAAAACTTTGGAAAAAATGACTAACAGCACCATGAAAGGATTCATTCTCGGTGCGGCTGTTACTGCGGTGATTCAGTCCTCTTCGGCAACAACCGTTATGGTTGTCGGCTTTGTAAACTCGGGAATTATGAAACTCCGCCAGGCAATCGGTATTATTATGGGTGCCAATGTCGGCACAACAATCACTTCTTGGATTCTCAGCCTTTCGGGTATTGAGGGCGACAGTTTGGTTATGCAGCTTTTAAAGCCGTCGTCTTTCTCTGCCGTGTTTGCCTTTGTAGGAATTATTCTTCTTATGTTCTGCAATTCGGAAAAGAAGAAGCATCTCGGCACAATTTTCCTCGGATTCGGTATTCTTATGGTTGGTATGGATCAGATGAGTGCGGCTGTTGAACCGCTTTCGGATGATCCGACATTCACAGGCTTCCTCACACTCTTTAACAACCCTGTATTCGGTATTCTTGCCGGCGCATTGCTGACCGCAATTATACAAAGCTCAAGCGCCTCTGTCGGTATTTTGCAGGCATTGTCCAAAACAGGCGCAATCAGCTATTCAATGGCAATTCCGATTGTTATGGGACAGAATATAGGCACTTGCGTAACCGCACTTATTTCCTGTATCGGTGCAAAGAAAAACGCAAAGCGTGCCGCATTTGTACATCTTTACTTCAATATTATCGGCACACTCGTAATTTGTGCATTGTTCTACGGCTCTAACCTCTTTATCAACTACGGTTTTCTTGACGATATCGTAGGTCCGGAGAATATTGCGGTTATCCACACAGCATTCAATTTGCTTGCAACTGCAATTCTTCTTCCGTTCAACAAGTATCTTGAAAAGCTTGCCTGTCTTACAATCAAGGACAAGGAAGAGGATTCGGATGTTCCGTTCCTCGATGAGCGTTTTCTCAACACTCCCTCTGTTGCAACAGAGCGTGCAAAGTCACTTGCTGAAAAAATGGCTCGTCTTTCTGAGGGTACGCTCCTCGGCGCACTTGAACTTGTTGACCATTATGACGAAAAGGTTGCGGAAACAATTCATGAAAACGAAGATATGATTGATTCCTATGAGGATGTTATTTCAACATATCTTGTAAAGCTCAGTTCCAAACAGCTTTCGGCTGACGACAGCAAAACTATTCAGCTCATTCTTCACACAATCGGTGATTTTGAGCGTATCAGCGATCATGCGGTAAGCATTGTAAAGGTTGCTCAGGAAATTCACGAAAAGAACATTTCATTCTCAAAAGAGGCGAAAGCAGGTCTTGCCGTTATGGTTGACGCACTTCGTGAAATTATCAACAACGCTACTGTTGCTTTTGTTGATAATGACCTTGCACTTGCCTCAAAGGTTGAACCGCTTGAACAGGTTATCGACCGTTTGCGTGACAAGCTTAAAGACGCCCATGTTAAGCGTCTTACTAACGGTACCTGTACAATCGAACTCGGTTTTGTATTCTCTGACCTTATCACAAATATTGAGAGAGTTTCCGACCATTGCTCAAACATTGCAATCGGTGTTATTGAAATCAATCGCAACGGCTACGACGCACACGAATATCTTCACGAACTCAAAAATTCCGATGATATTCAGTACAACGCAGATTACAAGGCTTACAAGCAGAAGTACACACTTCCAAAGGAAGCTCTGTCTGTAAGAGAAGTTTCCGTAGGCGTTCCCGTAAACTAAACAAATCTTTTTATAAAATTTAGGGCTGCAGACATAAAATCTGACGGAGCAATATCCGTTACCAACGCAACCGACATTCAGAAATTTGTTGTAAAATTGAAGTAATAAATTAAAGGCACAGTACCGCAAAATCGGTTCTGTGCCTTTTTGGCTGTTGTTAAATGCTGAAAAATCCGAGAAGAATTGCAAAGTAGTGAAACACACTTCCTGCAACCGTGAATAAGTGCCATATCGAGTGAAAGTATTTTACCTTTTTAATTGCGTAAAATATAATTCCCACCGTGTAGAATACTCCGCCTATTATGAGAAAGATTCCCGAAATTGACGGCATATGTTCCATAAGCGGTTTTATTGCAAAGATTATTACCCAACCCATTCCTATGTAGCAGAATATTGACGGAATCCTTGCTTTTTCAAGGTTGATTGAGTTCATAGCTATTCCGAAAATTGCCGATGCCCACACAATTCCGAATAGAATCCAACCGGTCACACCGTTGAGGTAGTAAAGAGTAATCGGTGTGTATGTTCCTGCAATCAGCAGAAAAATTGTGTTGTGGTCCATTATTCGGAAAAATGCTTTTACCTTTTCATTTGTGAAAGAATGATACAGAGTTGACATTGTGTAGAGTATGATGAGCGATGCACCGTAAATGCAAGAGCTGACAACACCCCACGCATTTGTGTGGATTGCTGCCGTAACGATAAGCACAACCGTTCCCGCAATCGACAGACCTGCACCGATTCCGTGTGACACAGAGTTGAAAATTTCTTCCCCGAGTGTATATTTTCTTTTGAACTTTGCCAAGATGAACCTCCAAAAAATAATCTGTACTAATATTATAAATCATTCCTACGCATATTCAAGATGATTCGTAATGCAAAATATTTCAACGGACTTTATATTTCGTCAAAAATGGTTTCTGTTATCCAAATTTCGCAGATTTATTGGTTTGTAATTCAAACTTGTTGAATTTTTATAACATATTGACACAAGAATATTTTGTGTAGTATAATTTTCGTAATTTATTTGGCTATAGGAGGAGCGCTTATGCTCAGAATAGAACATTTAACTAAAAAATACGGTGACAAAAAGGCTGTTGACGATTTGTCACTTCATATTCAAAAAGGCGAGATTTACGGCTTTATCGGACACAACGGTGCAGGAAAGACAACAACAATCAAATCCTGCTGTGGAATTCTCAACTTTGACGAGGGCGAAATCTATGTTGACGGTGTGTCGGTAAAAGAAAAACCTCTCGAATGTAAGCGCAAAATTGCTTACATTCCCGACAATCCCGATTTGTATGAGTTTATGACAGGTATTAAGTACCTCAATTTTATTGCCGATATTTTCGGAATCAGCCAGTCTGACCGTCAGGCAAGAATCAGTAAATATGCTGAAATGTTTGAAATTAAAAATGCACTTGCTCAGACAATTGACGGCTATTCTCACGGTATGAAACAAAAACTTGCAATTGTTTCCGCACTCATACATAACCCAAAGCTTATCATTATGGATGAACCTTTTGTAGGTCTTGACCCAAAATCATCCCACCTTCTCAAAACTTTGATGAGAGAGATGTGCGATAACGGCGGTGCGATTTTCTTCTCAACCCATGTGCTTGAAGTTGCCGAAAAGCTTTGCGACAAGGTTGCTATCATCAAAAGCGGCAAACTTATCAAGTCGGGTACAATGGATGAGGTCAAGGGCGATGATTCGCTTGAAGATGTATTCCTTGAACTGGAGGAGAAAGATGCTTAAAACCTTAATTAAACTCCAATTTCAAAAGGCACTTGCACGGTACACCGCAAATTCGTCAAACAAGAAAAAGAACGGCAAAAAAAGTTCGTTTAACTCACCGGCTGTTTATCTTGCTCTTCTCGCTTTTGTCGGTGTTGTATTTGCATTTATGTTCTACAATATGTTCAGCATGATGGCACCTATGCTTGCAACATCGGGATTCAGTTGGTTGTATTTTCTCTATGTTATGGGTGCGTCGTTTGTAATCAGCACAATAGGCTGTATTTTCCTTTCGCTCTCACAGCTTTATGAGGCAAAGGATAATGAACTTTTGCTTTCAATGCCTATTCCGCCTCGCAGTATTCTCTTTTGTAGAATGTTGCCACTGTATGCACAAAATCTTCTCTTTTGTGCACTTGTACAGGTCCCTGCTTTTGCGGCCTATGCAACAAATGCGTCTGTTTCGGCTTCGCTTGTAGTAAGTCAGATTGTGATTCTGCTTTTAGTTCCGCTTTTAAGCCTGAGCGTTTCGTGCATTCTCGGCTGGCTGATTGCATTTGTAACATCAAGGACAAGACATAAAAATGTTGTGACAATCGTATTTTCACTTGTTTTCTTTGCACTGTATTTTTACCTTTATTATCAGGCAGAGGACCTTGTAAAAACACTCGCTGCAAATTCAATTGGCATCGGTGCAAATATAATGGACAGTGCATATCCGCTTTATCTCACAGGACTTGGCGCATCGGGCGAATTGTTGCCGCTTTTTGGTGTTGCTGTAGTAATTATTGCATTCTTTGCAGTTATTTATGCGGTGCTTTCTCACAGCTTCATAAAGCTTGCAACAGCGAAAAAGGGTGCGAAGAAAGCCGTGTATAAAGAGAAAACTTTGAAAGTAAGCTCTGCATCAAAGGCGCTTTTACGCAAAGAAAGAATGATGTTCACAGGCAACGCGACCTATATGCTTAACAGCGGACTCAGTGCGTTAATTATGGTAGGCGGAACAATTTATGCGGTGTTCCAGCTTAATACGCTGAAGCAATTTCCAAGTACATTGATTGAAATGATTTCAGTATATCTTCCACTTGTGATTGCCTTTGTGATTTCAATGGGACCGATTTCTGCGGCATCAATTTCAATGGAAGCTAAAAACCTTTGGCTTATGCAGTCGCTTCCTGTATCACCGTTGCAGGTGCTTACACAAAAGCTGAAACTGCACTTTATTATAAACGGTGTTGTTTCACTTGTACCCTCGGTTGTTTTCTCAATAATGCTCGGAATGAAACCGGTTAATGTTATTATCACAATTCTTATTCCGATAATTTTCTCGTTGTTCTCGGGACTTCTCGGACTTATGTTTGACTTAAAAAAGCCAAAACTCGATTGGAACACAACCGCCGAGGCAGTAAAACAGAGTGCAAGCGTTATGCTTTCATTATTGATTTCAGTTCTTGCCGTATGCGTACCTGCTATTGCGTATCCGGTTCTTCTCAGCTTTGAAATTGAAATTTCGACTGAAATTTTCCTCGCCTGCACAGCATTTTATTTTATCCTCATCAGCCTTCCGGTCTGGTTCTGGATTAAGAATAAAGGTACAAAGGTTTTTGCAAATCTTTAAAACAGAATATCAAAATTAAGAATAAACCTCCGAAAATTTGCAGATAATATTTGCAAAATGTTTCGGAGGTAATTTTTTTATGAGTAATAATATGGACTTGGGTTATGAGATGTTTTGCTATCAGTGTGAACAGACGGCAAACGGAAAGGGTTGCACACGGCTCGGTGTTTGCGGAAAAACTCCTGAAATTGCAAATCTTCAGGATTTACTTATCTTTCAGCTGAAGGGCATAAGCTGTTACGGCAAGGTGCTTATTGAAAAAGGTCAGCACATTGACAAGGACATTGTTCGCTTTGTGGAAAACTGCCTTTTTACAACGCTGACGAATGTAAACTTTGATGCCGATGTGCATGTGTCGCTTTTGCGTGAATCTCAGCAAATCAAGGAAAAACTTCGTGAAGTTGTGGGCGAAATCAAAAATCATACTCTGCACGCAACCTACAATCTTCCCGAAACAAAGTCGGAAATGCTCAAAGACGCACCGCTTGCGGGAATTATGTACGAAAAGTCGCTTGACCCCGACATCCGCTCTTTAAGACAGACAATTGTTTACGGTCTCAAAGGCATAAGCGCCTACGGTCATCAGGCTCGTGAACTCGGCTATTTCAGCGATCAGGTTGACGATTTTTACATCACTGCACTTGAGGCGACAACGGATGATTCGCTCACGGTTGAGGAGCTTATCAGAATGACGATGAGAACGGGTGAAAATGCTCTTGAAGTTATGAAAAAACTTGATGAAGCAAACACTGAAACCTACGGCAATCCGTCACCGCACAAGGTTGATGTTCACCTCAAAAAAGGTCCGTTTATTATTGTGTCGGGTCACGATTTGAAAGACCTTGAAATGCTCCTTGAACAGTCAAAGGGCAAGGGCATAAATGTTTATACTCACGGCGAAATGCTGCCGTGTCACGGCTATGACGGTTTAAAAAAATATCCGCATCTTATCGGCAATTTCGGCGGTGCATGGCAAGATCAGCAAAAGCAGTTTGACAATATCCCCGGTTGTATTCTTATGACGACAAACTGCCTTATGCGGCCGAGAGATTCGTACAAAGACAGAATTTACAGTACAAATGTTGTCGGCTGGGAGGGTGTTAAGCACATCGGCAAAAAGGAAAACGGCGACAAAGATTTCAGCGAAATTATTCAGCAGGCAATTGAACTCGGCGGTTTTAAGGAAGATGTTGAACCGCACGAAATTCTTGTGGGATTCGGTCATCACGCTACGCTTTCATATGCCGATAAAATTGTCGAGGCCGTCAAAAGCGGAAAAGTCAGACACTTTTTCCTTATTGGTGGTTGTGACGGTGCAAGACCGGGCAGAAATTACTACACGGAGTTTGCTGAAAATGTGCCGAAAGACTGCATAATTATGACGCTCGCTTGCGGAAAATACCGCTTTAACAAGCTCGAATTCGGTGACATCGACGGCTTGCCGAGATTACTCGACATCGGTCAGTGCAACGATGTTTACTCCGCAATCTGCATTGCCGTAGCACTTGCCGATGCGTTTGATACAGATGTAAACGGCTTGCCGTTGTCGCTGATTGTTTCGTGGTATGAGCAAAAGGCGGTTGCCGATTTGCTGGCACTTTTAAGCCTCGGAATAAAGAATATCTACCTCGGCCCGACACTCCCTGCATTTTTAAGCCCGAATGTGTTGCAGTATTTGTCAGAAACATTCGGCTTGCGTCCAATCAGCAACGCAGAAGATGACCTGAAAACCTGCCTTAAACAGAATGTTTGATGATATACTGTAGCGGCGAACCTTGTTCGCCGCTACAAATTGTTTCCAACAATTGACCGTAAAAAATGGCTAACGGTTTGTCATACAACAAAAAACGGAGCAGACTGAATTGTGTCTGCTCCGTTTTTGAAAGAGATATTTATGAAAATACTACTGAGTTAATTTTTCTTCCGATTTTTTATTTTCCATTTCCGATTCAAGTTCTTCTTCAATTTGTTTTATTTCATCGTCACGTCGTTTGCCCTTTGTAAAGTAGGAGAACGGGGCAGAAATCAGCATTGCTCCGTAGTATGTAATGAATCTCCACATAAGGATTGCCGGCTTGATTTTGCTTATTGCACCGATTTTGAAGAACGAACCGAAGTACATTGTGAATGCAAGCTCCGCACCGCCCGATGCACCGGGGAGCGGTATAAGGTTTGCTGTAAACAGCACGAATGACTGAATACAGATTGAATCATAGAACGAAAGTGTCGGCTGACCTGCCGCTCTTGCAATCGGAGCCATTCCAAATGAAACATAGATGAGATACGGGATTGAAAGAATTAAAATTACCTGAATGAATACAAGTGCATAAATTACAACAAGCCGTTTTACGCTTGAAAAAAGCTGTTTGTTTGTGTCGTGAAACATATCAACTTCTTTGTGAAGTCTTTCAACCTTTTTTTCGGGATTTTTAATGAACTTGAACTTTTTCATAATCTTATAAATAAGATTGATGAGCTTGTTTGTAACCTTACGGCTGAACGAAACAAGCAGGAACAAAGCCGTCATTGCAAGCTGAACGGTAAATCCGAAAATAATGAAAAGTGTTGACCAGATGTTTGTAAAAGCATCGCTGAAATAGTTGAACCTTGTGATAACAGCAATAACGCTGACAGCGGTCATTACTATCTGATACACAATGAACTTTTGCGTCATACAAGCCGAACCGAAGCCTACGCTTATGTTCTTTTTTGACATAAGGTAAAGCTGCATAGGCTGTCCGCCTGTGCTTGACGGTGTAATCGCACTGAAGAATACTCCGACAAATGCGACCTTCAAAGCCTCAATAAAGCTGAAATCCTTATATTTTGACCGCACATATATCAGCGTGACAACAGCGTCAACAAAGATGTTCAAATCATAAATCAGCAAAGCCGCAAGGATAATCAGCATATTGCAGCCGTCAGGCTTTTTGAGCAAGTCGATCAGACCGTCCTCCGAAATAAAGAAGTAGATGATCAGATAAATCGAGATTGCCACAACAGCGAGATTAAATATCAGCTTTCCGCTGATTCTGAATTTTTTCTTTTCCAAATAAATCTTCTCCTGTGTGTTAAAAGTTGTTATTCAATTGTAGTGGGCATCAAATGTCACAACTGTGGTATTTGGGCAGAATAATATATTCTATATCATACTTTTTTTTAATAAGAAAATCAACAACAAATTTGTAATAAATTGCCGCATGGGAAAATAAATTTATAAAACCACGATTTTTTTATTTTATCGAATGTACTTATTTTAGCATTTGTTCATTACACATAAAGAATTTAAAACTTGCACCCAAACTTTAGCTGTGATAAAATAATACGGTAATATGTGCGGAGGCGTTCTTATGGATACTATGAGTGTGAACGGAAAAGCTTTTGCCGTCATTAAGCTTCTCGGAAAAGGCAAGGGCGGTTATTCCTACCTTGTTTCAGACGGAGAACACAATTATGTTTTAAAGCAGATTCACCACGAGCCGTGTTCATACTATACCTTTGGTAACAAAATTCAAAGTGAGCTTAACGATTACGAACGGCTGAAAAATGCCGGGCTCAGACTGCCGAAGCTTATTGACTGTGATGTGGAAAACGAGAGGATTCTTAAAGATTATATTGACGGCAAAACCGCATATGAGCTTGTTTTGCAGAATGAGATGAAACCCGAATACATTGAGCAGATTCGTGAAATGTGCAGATTGTTGAATCCAAAAGGAATTAACATAGATTATTTTCCGACAAATTTCATTTTAAACAACGGACTTTTGTGGTACATCGACTACGAATGTAACGATTATATGGAAGAGTGGAATTTTGAAAACTGGGGAATAAAGTATTGGAGCAAAACGAAGGAATTTTGTGAATACCACGAAAACAATAAATAACGGAGTGAACTTATGGACTTTTTCAGTACAAATCTTTTTAACTGGTACGGACTTGCTTTTGCAATTGCTTTGCTTGTACCCGACATCATCTATATAAAAAGCAACAGAATAGACAGAACAATTTTTGATAACAGGGCTATGCTTTACATAGAAAGAATTGGAAAATATTGCAGTATTTTCCTTATGGGAATTAACATCGGAGTGCTTGAGGGCGGTTTTACAAAGCCGATTATGGAAACCTTTTGGATAATCTCAACCTGTGTTCTGACGGTCGTTGCACTTATTTTGTGGCTTTTATGCTTTAACAGATTTTCAAAATTATGGGCATATCTTCTTACAGCCGTAACCGCAGTAATTTTTATGATGAGCGGACTTTTGCAGGTTAAAACGCTTTTGCTCACGGCAGGCGTTGTGTACCTTATCGGACAGCTTTATGTTACAAATAAGTATGTAAAATCAAAAATGCAATAATTGTGTAAAATATTGTAAAAAGATATTGCAATATTGTTTGTTTGGTACTATAATGACCTTTGGCTGACAAATATTTGTTTTTGACTGGAGGTGAAAAGATGAATGTTATTATGCTTTTAAAGCATAAAGATTCTTTGAAATATATTTATGAGGACAATACCCTAAGACAGGGACTTGAAAAAATGCGTGCTCACAGCTACACCGCTATCCCTGTTATAACCCGTGACGGAAAATATGTCGGCACGGTGAGCGAGGGTGACTTTTTGTGGCATATAATTGACAAAAAGACTTCGGGCGATATCGAAGAACAGGAAGAATTTCGTATCCGTGACATACTCCGTCACGACTTTAATCCGGCGGTTAAAATTTCGGTAGGTATGGACGAGCTTCTTGCACGGGCAATGAATCAGAACTTTATCCCCGTAACCGATGACCTCGGTACTTTTATCGGTATCGTAACCCGTCAGGATATCATCAGATATTTTGTCAATAAATAAGATACATAAAACAAGGCGGATGCTGAAAATTGCATCCGCCGTTTTAGTTGTGACAGAAACTGAATTTTAAATATACAGAAATCTACATATCAACTTCAGATTAATGTATTACAATCAAAGTACGGTGAGGAAAATGTACAACATTCTTTTGGTTGAGGACGATAAAAATATTCGTGAAATGCTTGTCGAATATTTTTCAAAAAGAGATAAAGAAAAATTTAATATCACCCTTGCGGAAAACGGCTTAAAGGGACTTGATAAGGCATATGAGAACAGCTATGACCTTTTGCTCCTTGATGTAATGCTCCCCGAAATGGACGGTTTTACGCTTTGCAAAGAAATCCGCAGATACAGCGATGTGCCGATTATGTTCATCACGGCAAGAACAAGCGAGGCAGATATGCTCAACGGTTACGCTCTCGGCTGTGACGATTACATTGTAAAGCCGATTGCTCTGCCCGTATTTTATGAAAAGGTGAAAGCCCTCATCAAGCGTTCAAAAGGACTTGTACGGCACAATTTGCTTACGGTGGGGAATGTTTCGCTCAATCCGAACAACGGTGTTGTTGTGTCCGACGGTGAAGAAATAACCCTTACCGCAAAGGAATATGCTATTCTTAAAATTCTGTTAGAGAATAAAAACAGCGTTGTGTCCCGTGAAAAAATCATCACAGCCGTGTGGCACTATGACACAATGATTGATGAAAGAGTGCTTGACACGCATATCAAAAATATCCGAAAAGCATTGGGCGAAAATGCGTCTGTTTTGAAAACGGTAATACGGCGAGGGTATAAGGCGGAGGATAAAAAATGAAATCAAGATATATCAAACGGCGAAAAAAGTTTCATTACATTATAATTTCCGTAACAATAATTGTGTGTCTGCTGGGAACGGTTTTTACCTCTCTTGCAATACTGAACAGCTCCAAAGACCTGCTCGTTGCCAATGCCGAAAATGAGCTTAAAATGAAGATGATTGATGTAGAGCATAACCTTGGCATAAATTTAACAGATTCTCAAGATGATAAGGTGAATGGAGCTTATCCATACAATGACAAAGTAGGATTGCTGAACGAAAATGTTGATAAAAGCAATACATACTATCAGATTACTGATAAGAAAAATTTGACGATAACTACGGATAATGTTCTTACGGTGTATTATATATCGAGTAACAGAAATTATATAAGTTTTGATGTGATTAAAAATTTGCTCAGTGATAATGAGTATAAAGAGATTTGCGGATATCTCAACACTCCGACTGATAATGACGGAAATTACTATGTCTTGATTTGCAAAAAGTTTTATGAAAGCGAAAAATACGGCTATGTTCCTTGTCAGCTTGAGGTTGTAAAGACCAACAAAGTGAATGATTGGTATGTTCAGGATGAAGTTGTTAAAACATATAGCTTTGACCTTAGCAAATATGATTATCTGACCATAGGAGAATTAGAGGCTACTCCGTTTGAAAATGACGAAATGCACCGTAATATAATTGATAAAGATTTTTTTCTTGGAAAGGACAAACCTAAATATTCTCAAAAGGATGTAGAACAGATTCTTAAAGATAATGCTTTGCTTTATTATGATATTTACAAATCACCTGCTGTTGTAAATGACGGGATTTTTAAATGTTATTTATTGTGCAGTGATTACTATTACAACAAAGAGAATCGCTTGATAAGTGATCTAGATGACAGTGACTATGTATATAAAGTAGTACAGGGGTTTTATTTGATTGTTTCTTTAAAAGAAATAGATTTACTCAATGATTGCCTATGGAAGTTTATAACGGTATTTGCCGTTGCGTTTACGATAATGGCGGTGGTGATTACGGTTGAAATTTTCTCGTGGAAAGATTTTAAAAGGCGAACCGCACAGGAGGAAACCCGTCTTGAAATGACAAATGCAATTGCGCACAATCTCAAAACCCCCTTGTTTGTCATAGGCGGTTTTGCGGAAAATCTTAAAAATGAGGAAGATACCGAAAAGAAACTTCACAACATAGAAATCATTCAGCAGCAGACCGAGGAAATGGACATTCTTATTCACAGAATGCTCGATTTGTCACGATTCGATTCGCCCGCATTAAAGCTGAATTGCGAAGTTTTTGACTTTAAACCGTTCATTGAGAAAATTCTTGAAAATTATTATATTCACACAGAACACGAAATTATTTTCATTTACAACTCAAAGGCAAAAATTAAGGCTGATCCTGCCATGCTTAAAACGGCGCTTGAAAATCTTATTGACAATGCCGAAAAATATTCCGATTACGGTTCGGATATCACAATTAATGTTTCGGATGATGTATTGTCAATCAGCAATCAATGCTCGTCATTTGACAGGGAAAATCTCTCAAAATTGTGGCAGCCTTATTTCAGAGCCGCAAAGGGAGATAATAAGAGCGGCAGCGGAATAGGACTTTCAATAGTAAAATCCGCCCTTGAAATGCATGGATTCAAATATAAAGCCGAATTTGAAAACGGGATTATAACATTTAAGTTCAGATTTACTTCACTCGATTGAGTTTTTCTGCCTAAAAAATCGGAACAGCCGTAAACCCAATCACGGCTGTTCCGATTTTTGTTATTTTGTTATGTATAAAATTCTATTTTTGTTTATAATACATCAGGCAATGGCAGTATCCCTCAAATTCGGGATCGGCAATTTTTGCCCTGAAATCCTCACACATACACAGTGTTGCAGGGCTTCTGATTAACATATACGGACAATAACCGCCCGTGCGTATAAGCTGTTTGCGAACTTCTTTTACAATTTCTTTGTCTGGATTAAGCAGAATTTTCAATTTAATCACCATATTTGCTGAGTAGGTTTTATGCCGATTTTCGGGTATTCGGTAATCTTTTGATTCCGTCTACAATTATATCAGCAATGACAGAATTTTACAATAGAAAATTTGCAATAAATACAAATTTATTTGAACAATTATAATTAAATCTCAAATGCAATAATATACTATATAAAAAATTCATAAAAAATAGCAAGTGAAGAATTTTTGCGACAATTATTTGTTGAAACAGTTGATTTTTGCAAAATAGTGTGCTACAATAGCGTTGTAATTGTATATGCTTTTATCATACAATGATTTTTATTTTTCAGGAGGAAAAATTTATGAAAAGAGTATTATCTCTTGCAATCGTTTTGATGCTTGCATTTTCATGCGTGTTCACAGCGTTTGCACAGACAGACGACACAGCGACACCCGATGAGGCAAAAAAGGTAACAGAGCTTAAAATTACAAAGCTCCCCGACAAGCTTACATACACATCAGAGGATGTGATTGAACCTGATATTGATTTATCAAAAATTGCAGACGAAAATGCAACAGAAGAAAGTCTAATCAAGTATTTCAGTCAGTTCAATCTTGAACTCAAACTTGACCTTACAGGTATGGAAATTGAAGCTGTTTACAGTGACGGTACAACCGAAAAGGTTGATGCTAAGGACTGCAAAGCTGAGCTTGCTGATCCGTTTAATTACGGCGAAGTAATTAAGGCATTGATTGAATATGAGAAAAATATGCCTGAGTTTACAGAAGATATGACCGAAGATGAGTTTTATGAACTCCTTGAAAAAGCTCTTAAAGTTTTAGTTGATATGATTTACAGAGAGTATACTGTAAATGTATCATATCAGGATGCACAGACAAGCTATAAAATCAACTTTAAAAACATCGTATGGCCGGATGTACCTCAGCTTGATGAGCGTTACGAGGTCGTTTCCGTAAAAGCACCCGAAAAGGTGAACTACACAAAGGCTGATACAGATTTCTTCTATGAGGCTGATATGCCGTATGACGGAAGTCCAGAAAGCAAGGAATACTACGATGAAACATATTTCTATCCCGAATTTAAAGGTCTTGAAGTTACTGTAAAGGATAAAATTACAGGCAAAACTTACACAAAGACTTTTGACGGCACAGAGGAAGATATGGTATATATAAGTCATGTTTATGTTCGCCCCGATGACACAAAGACAAATCTTGAAGTTTATGTTATGGGTGATGTAAACGAATGGCTCAATCTTCCCGAAGATGAAGAGTATTCAACAGAGGTTACAGGTACATTCAAGGTTAACTACTATGCAAACGGAGTTCCTTCAAAAGATATTTCTTCAACAAAAGATACTGCAACAAAGGATACAGTAACAAAATCTGCAACAGGCGGCAACGGTGCAGTTCAGACAGGCAACCCGATGACTGCTGTTTCGGTTGCACTTGTAATGCTCGTTGCAAGCGGTGCAATGTTCGTTTGCTACAGAAGAAAGATTGAAAAGTAAATCAAATAATTGACACTCATTTTTCTTAATATTCAGACAACTGCCCCCGAATCTTTCAAAGGTTCGGGGGCAGTTATGTTCTGTAAAAAAACGAAACGGCAACGGAAAAATTTATCCCGTTGCCGTTTAATACTTTTAATGATTTCTACACTTAATCTTCACCGATAAGCTTTACGGTTGTTGCGGTGTGGTGAACCGCATCAAGATACTTTCCGAAAACATCGGCTGTTTTGATTTTTAAACTTGAGGTGTTTACACACGGATGACAGCCGACATATTCGCCCTTGAGAACATCCTCGTCAACAAGAAGTCTTACTCGGTTGTCCTTGTCATTCATAAGCCCCATAACGCTCACTGCACCCGGCTTGATGTCGAGAAATTCGAGCATAAAATCGGGAGTCGCAAACGAAAGTCTTGCACTTCCGATTTGCTTTGACAGTTCCTTTGTTTTAAAAGGTTTGTCACCCGGCATCATAAGAAGATAGAAGTCAGTTTTCTGCCTGTTGCACAGAAAAAGATTCTTGCAAATCAGCACATCAAGCACAGCGTCAATCTCGTTGCAAGCCTCCATTGTGTCAGCGTGTCCGTGGTCGGTTCGCTGATATTCAATTCCAAGGCTGTCGAGAAGGTCATATACTCTGATTTCACGGTCTTCTCTGCCTGTTAATTCGGTTGGTCGTCCGTTGTAAAGTTCCATTTAAAATCCTGCTTTCCTGTAGTGTAGTGCCTGTATCAATATTCGCTGTCGTCAATATAAGAATCGTCTGTATAGTCATACAAATCTGATGAGGAGGTGTAATCATCGTAGTAATATTCGCCTGTGTATTCCTTATAAGATGTTGAATCACCCGGCAGATAATCCTTGTCCATATACAGTTTGCTGTTCAGAATACCAAGTTCCTGCAACGCTTTTATAGTGTTTTTAAAGCTTTTGGGAACAGTATAAACAACCTGTGTTCTTGCAGCAGTATTGCCGTTGTAAGAATCCATATTTCTAATTCCATCGTAATACGAATTAACATCACCTGTTGCAATCGCAATCACACATACAGCATCGGGTTCGGATTTTATAAAGCTTTCGTATGAACCGTAATCGACATAGGCAACATCAAGCGCATGATCTGCATACTCGGTCATTTGATCTATTTTCGCAAAGTCCTCGTTACTGCAATTATCAAGGTCTTTGAGAAAAGCCTCTTTAATTTTTTCGGCTGCATTTTTGTAATTTTTAGAATAACTTATTGTTCCGTCATCATCAGTATAAATAATTTTGCTTGATACAAAATCAGGATGCTTATCGTCAGTTGCTTTGCCGTCAAAGCCTGCAACGATAAATGTGTTAATATCCTTGTAATCAGCTTTTACAAGCGGACTGTATGCCTTGATATAGCCCTTTGAATAAATGATGTCGGATGTGTCAAGTTCGTTATAAGTGCTTGAAAGATAGCTCTCTGTTTCGTCAAAAGCCGATGCAGAGCTGTATGTTCTTGTAACGATGTTACCGTTGTTGAGAGTGTAGGCAAATGCGTAATCGGGATTTTTTGAAATCTCGCTGAATACAGGAACATTGTCCTTGAACATTGAAACCCAAGTGTTTTTGAACTTGTTCTTTACCGAATAATTGCGGTTGTCAACAAGCTTGAAATGTGCCTCCGAAATACTTGCGATTGTGTCTTTGTCTGTAATATCGTCAGCCATATCTTTAAGATTTTTGCCGACAGCACTGCCTTTTGCCTGATAGTTTGAATTTGCGTCATAGAATCCGGCACTCTTGATATCCTGAGTTTTCGGTACATAACTGTTGTAGCCGAATGCGTCAAAACAGCAGAGAGCAACACCGACGCAGCTTACAATAATTAACGCACCGAGCGGAATCGAAGTTTTGATAAGCTTTGAAAAGCCTCTGTACAAAATAAGATGAACGATTATGTAAACGGGAACGCTTGCAAGAATAAATCCGAAAACAAAACCCGCATATCCGCCCAGAACATTTACCGAGCCGAAAAGCACACCGAGAAACATACCTGCAAGGAATGAAACAAGCACCTTGATTATGTAGCACGGAAGGTGGAATGCAAATGCCGACTGTGCTCTTTCCGCTTTTCTCTTTTTTGCAAGAAAAGCGCCGAGGACAATACAAGCAACCGAGAAAATCAGCCAGTAAATAATGTTGATTCCGTCATATGCGGCAAGCGGATTGAGTGCGTTCATGATAATGCTGTCTTTGAAAATGCCGACATAAAAGCCGTCAAAACAACCCACAACAATGCCTTTGATGAAGATTGCGGAAAGCGGATAAGCCACGCAAACCGCAATGAACATAAGTACGGAGTTGAGCATTGTTCCGCAACAAATTGCAATAAGACCGAAAAACGAGATTGATGCAAGTGTTCCGAGGCATATTTTGAGGAACATCGAACTAAGCTCGCTTATTACGGAATTTCCTGTGCAGACCGTGATAATTGAAATCACTCCGAGGAAGAATAATGTCGGGATAATTGACATGAGGTATGCCGACGCTGTTTTTGTGACAAACAGCGTTGACCTGCCAATCGGCAGAGAACCGTACAAATCAGCCTTGCGTTTATTGTGCAGATACGAATAAATTCGCACCGTGTAGATGATTGTAAATATTATTGAAATAAGATAAATGAGGTTTGCCGATGAATACTGGAAAATCTCGATTATGCCTGTGCCTGAGTTCGTAACTCCCAGAAAGTTAAGGCTTAACAACGCACCTGTAAAGGTCATGTCCTCGCCAAGCACAACGCATATTGTGTAGCAGATTACAACCGTTACAGCCGAGATAAGTCCGAATACCACAAGCAACGGAGTACAGGCTCTCAGGTCACTGCGGAAGAATGAAAATGCCTGTTTCATTCTGCTTTTAAATGATGTTTTCTGCGTCATAACCTGCTGCCCCCATCTCACTTATAAAAATTTCCTCCAATGTCATCGGAACGGCTGAAATGTAAAGAGGTTTACGCTCCTCAAGCTTTGGCATAAACTCATCTTCCGTTCCTCTGATTGTAAGGTTGAATATATTTCCGTTTCTCCACAAATTGATAACATTGATTTCTTCAAAGAACGAATTGTCGGGAACTTCCGTGAACGCAACCTGAACCTTGCGGAGTCCAAGCTTGATTTCGTCAATTTCACGCTCAAGAAGCAACTTGCCCTTGTGGATAAGGCAGATTCTGTCGCACAATTCTTCAAGCTCACGCAGATTGTGTGACGCAATGACAACGGTCATATCGTTTGCGGAAACATTGTCAATGAGAATTTTCTTTACAAGACGGCGGACAACCGGATCGAGCCCGTCAAAAATTTCATCAAGCAAAAGATATCTCGGACAGGTTGAAATCGCCAATATCAAAGCCGCCTGTCTTTGCATACCTTTTGACATATCAATTATTTTTGCATCAGGGTCAATAGGAAACACGGAGCAAAATTGTCTGAAAGCGTTCTCGTTCCAATTCGGGTAAAGACTGCGGTAAAGATATGCCGTGTTTTCGAGTGTTGCGCTGTTTGAAAAATACGGAAAATCGGGAATAAAAAAACATTCGCCCTTAACAGACGGATTGTTATAAATGTTCTGACCGTTAATTTTAACTTCACCGCTGTCAGCATCAAACACACCTGACAAAATTCTCAGAAGTGTTGACTTTCCGCCGCCGTTGCTTCCGACAATGCCGAGTACGGAGCCTCGGTTTATGTCGAGCGTAAAATCATCAACGGCAGTTACCTTACCGAACCTTTTTGTTATGTGATTAACCTCAATCATTCTTACCGCCTCCTTCGTATATGGCGTCAATAATGTCAATAAGCTGTTGGCGGGGAACGCTGTACAGTTCTGCATTTTTGGTGGCTTCTCTGAATGCTTTCAGAGACATATCTCTGTATGCCGTGTCTTTTGTCAGCTTGTCGGTCATAAATGTTCCTCTGCCGACAGTTGAGTAAATGTAGCCGTCAATTTCAAGCGTGCGGTATGCCTTTGCAACGGTATTCGGGTTTACTCCGATTTCTTTTGCAACCGTTCGTACAGGCGGCAGTCTGTCACCCGATTTGAACACACCCGCCGATGCAAGTCTGATTACATTGTTGCAAATCTGCTCGTAAATCGGCACACGGCTTGTGAAATCAATTGTAAACATAGCCGTCCTCCTTTTAATGATTTATATGCGAATTTGTATAACATGGCTAATTCTACACTTAAATTGTACCATTTGATTGTACCATTGTCAATGTACAATCTTAAAGTTTAGAAAACTTTTTAAAAAAATTACTCAAAGTATAAAAGCGGTAAAACCGTCAATAACTATTGTAAAGACAAAACCGATTAAAATTCAGATTCGGGGGTAATTCTTTGCAATATGGAAAAGTTGAAATCTGCGGAGTAAACACATCACAGCTTAAACTGCTTAAAGAAAGCGAAAAACGGGAACTGCTTAATATAATCAAAAACGGTTCTCCTGCCGAAAAGAAAAAGGCAAGAGACAAGATGATTAACGGAAATTTGCGGCTTGTGCTGTCCGTAATTCAAAGATTTACAAACAGGGGCGAAAATCCCGACGATTTGTTTCAGGTGGGTGTAATCGGGCTTATCAAGGCGATTGACAATTTTAATCCGACGCTTGATGTAAGATTCAGCACCTACGGAGTGCCTATGATAATCGGTGAAATCAGACGGTTTCTGCGTGACAATAACTCAGTCAGGGTTTCACGCTCAATGAGGGACACGGCTTACCGTGCAATGCAGATAAAAGAACAGCTCACAAATAAAAATAACCGTGAGCCGACTGTTGAAGAAATCGCCAAAATTATGGAGATGCCAAAGGAACAGGTGGTGCTTGCGCTTGAGGCAATTGTTGAGCCGGTGTCGCTTTATGAACCCGTGTTTTCGGACGGAAACGATACTATATATGTAATGGATCAGATAGGCGATAAGAATGACGATTCAACATGGCTTGAAGAAATTGCCGTAAAAGAGGCAATTACAAATCTTTCGGACAGGGAAAAGCGGATTCTTTCAATGAGGTTTTTCCGTGGCAAAACTCAGATGGAGGTTGCGGCTGAAATAGGAATTTCACAGGCACAGGTCAGCCGTATTGAAAAAGGCGCTCTCGATACGATAAAGAAAAACATTTAACCGTAAGTACAAAACAGCTGTTCAGTCGGACGGCTGTTTTGTGTTTGCATAAATTTATGTGTAAAAAATCACAGGCAAATTTCGTAAAAAAAGACGAAAAAGCAGTTTTTACTTTACTTTCATACTTTTGTGTGTTAAAATTTTAGTGTATGAAAACATATTGTTTGCAAAATTTACGGAAACAAAATTAAGGAGGAAACGGTTTTGAATTCAAAGCTGAAAAATGATTCTACCGACTATTTATTCAAGGCAATTCTTTCTCTTGAAAACGAGGAAGATTGCTATCGCTTTTTTGAAGATTTATGCACAAGTGCAGAGCTTAAAGCCATGTCACAGCGTCTTGTTGTTGCAAAAATGCTTACCGAAAAAAAAGTATATACCGAAATTGTTAAGGAAACAGGTGCGTCAACCGCAACTATCAGCCGAGTGAAAAGAGCGTTGTTCGACAACGATACATACGGCTACACGCTTGTGCTTGACCGAATTAAAAACGGAGAAAAAGAGTAATGCCGAGCTATTTGTCATTTGCCCGATTTTATGACGGACTTATGCAGGACGCCTGCTATGAAAAACGCTGTGACTATATTTTAAAGCTTGCCGAAAGTTTCGGTCATGATATGGGTATAACGCTTGACCTTGCCTGCGGAACGGGAACTCTCACCCGACTTTTGAAAAAGCGGGGAGTGGATGTTTTCGGAATTGATTACAGTATGGAAATGCTCAGCGAGGCAATGCAAAGTGCCTCCGAAGAAGGGCTTGATATCCTGTTTTTAAGGCAGAAGATGCAGAGTATTGACTTGTATGGTACAATAAATACCTGTGTTTGTACTCTCGACAGCATAAATCATCTTACAAAAATTGAAGATGTTGCAAAAACATTTGACCGTGTGGGACTTTTTATGGACGATGACGGTCTGTTTATTTTTGATGTCAACACGGTGTACAAGCATAAAAATGTTCTTGCGGATAATACCTTTGTGTATGAAAACGACAGCGTTTTCTGCGTATGGCAAAACACTCCCGAAGATGATAACAAGGTAAAAATCGACCTTGATTTCTTTGAGGAAGAAAACGGTGTGTATTATCGTTCGTCCGAAAGCTTTTCGGAAAGAGCCTATACAGATGATGAAATCAGAAAAATGCTCACGGATGCAGGTTTTGAAGTAGAGGCTGTTTACGGCGACCTTACCCTTGAAAGCCCGAAAGCGGAAGAACAGAGGGCAATTTATGTTGCAAGGATGAAAAAATCACGCAACAAAGAGTTTAATGAATCGAAAGGATAACCGATATGGATAAAATAATTCGTTGTATTACATCTGACGGTGCGATTATGGCGGCTTGTGTTGATGCGTCCGACATAGTTTTTACCGCAAAGAAGATTCACCATCTTTCACGCAGTGCCACAGCCGCACTCGGCAGACTTTTGTGTGCAACCTCAATTATGGGCGATATGCTCAAACAGAAAGATGCGTCAGTCAACCTTCGTGTAATGGGTGACGGTGAACTCGGTCCCGTTATCGCAGTCGGCGACAGCAGCGGCAATGTAAAGGGCTATGTCGGCAATGCAGACTGCCCGACGGAATATTACGAAAACGGCAAAATCAATGTTGCAAAAGCAGTCGGCAGAACAGGTATGCTAAATGTTATGCGTGACTACGGTTCAGGTGATCCGTACATAGGTCAGGTTGAGCTTGTCAGCGGTGAAATTGCCGAGGATATTGCAAACTACTACGCAACAAGCGAACAGATTCCCACAGTTTGTGCCTTGGGTGTGCTGATTGATAAAGAGGACGGCGAGGTTTTGCTTGCAGGCGGATTGCTTATTCAGCTTCTTCCGGGTGCAGACGATACTGTTATCGACAAGCTTGAAAAGAATATTGCAGAGCTTGAACCCGTTACAACTATGCTTGCAAAGGGTATGAGTATTCTTGATATCTGCAAAACAGCCCTCAAAGGCTTTGAGGTTGAAGTGCTTGACGAAAACCCTGTTAAGTATGTTTGCGGTTGTTCAAAAGAAAAGCTTGAAAATTATTTTTGTACCCTCAGCGATGATGACATCCGTTCTATGGTCAATGAACAGGGTGTTGCCGTTGCAACCTGTCACTTCTGCAATAAGAAATATGTCTTTACAAAGGATGACCTTGAAAAGCTGATTGCAGAGAAAAACAGCAAAGAATAAAGATTTTTAAAGGCCTTGTCGCAAATGTTCGTGATGTCACGCATAAAAATGAAAAAAATTTCAAAAAAGTGTTGACATTTGGAACAAGTTGTAGTATTATAATATCTGTCGCTGAGAGATATTCGAAATTCAACAGAACTTCGATAGAGCGACAAAGGCATGTGGGAGCATAGCTCAGCTGGGAGAGCATCTGCCTTACAAGCAGAGGGTCACAGGTT
>OHBM01000182.1_pt1 | contig 50842 bp, 54 predicted proteins | sample 1577251 | NCBI WGS metagenome assembly OHBM01 (sample SAMEA3541557, study PRJEB24748) | human gut metagenome | biome: human gut; feature: human-associated habitat; material: faeces | place: China | collected 2012 | reverse complement strand
CTGCGCTTCTTCCATTGCTGTTTTAATTCAGTTCAAAATTACACAACCCTAAAACTTTTGATAATGGCATTTCACCATCCGCATAGTTTTAATTCAGTTCAAAATTACACAACCCTAAAACTCCTTGTACCACTTGATAGTTCCTAATGCAGTTTTAATTCAGTTCAAAATTACACAACCCTAAAACAAAACAGGACTTAAATAAATATATGATTTGGTTTTAATTCAGTTCAAAATTACACAACCCTAAAACTTAAAGGCACAATTTTCACATTTCACATTTGTTTTAATTCAGTTCAAAATTACACAACCCTAAAACTAATTATTTTTATAAAGATCATCAAGTACAGTTTTAATTCAGTTCAAAATTACACAACCCTAAAACTGGAAATGCATCTCCATCATGAGGAGTATAGTTTTAATTCAGTTCAAAATTACACAACCCTAAAACCTCAAATTCAAAAAATTAGATAGTATTTTCCGATTTAAAGCTAGGATTCTTTTCAGGATAACGACTCCCTAGTCACTTTGAACCTCTTCTATTTTATCATAATCTTCACATAAATCTTCATCTATTATATATTTTCTGAAAGTAATAAAATCAACTTCCCTACTTTTATTCTCTATAAACAACAAATGAAGATGCTTATAATTCTTATACTTAATCAATTCCACTAATTCTTCATCATCTAAATAATCAAGACAATTATATAGAACTAGCACTGGCTTCTTTACCAGCTCAGTGACTAGCTCCACATAATTCATTAGCCTATCATAAAGCTTTTCTTCTGCTTTTCTTGATATCTTTAAAGACACTGCCTTTAAATAGTTTTCAATAGTTAAGTCATTTTTATAGTCAAACTCTAGATTGTAATCTTCTAGTTCATCTTCTAACATGGCACTAAGATCATCAACTAACTTTTGATATCTCATACATTTATCTTCATCAGATATGATACTTTTGCTTATTTGTGCATAGATTTCTTTTAACAGATTCTTGTCATTAAAATCTATTTTATAAAGATCTGTTATCAATAATACATTAGTAGTAATATTCTTCTCTCCGTCAATAAACAACAGTTCTGTACTCTTATTCTTATCATATAGGATAGATGACAATAAGCTTAAAATGTGAGCATAAAACTTATGATTCTTAATAATCAAAATAGTATTATCTTGATCATTAAAGTCTATTTCTTCAAATCCCATAATTCTTAGTTTCATAGGACTATCAGCCTTTCTTCACTATCCTCTTTAAGAGTCTGTTTATTACCACAAATATATTCTATTGAAGCGAATTGTTTTTCTGTAATAATTAGAACTTCTACATCTCCAGCACTAGGTTTATTATCTCTAATTCTTTTTACCTGTGCTTTCACAATAGAATTATTCAAAGCCAATTTACAATAAACACTCTCCTGCATCATCACAAATCCATCATTAATAAGCAGTTTTCTAAACAATCTATATTCTTTCTGATCTTTATATGTAAGTGTAGGCAAATCAAAAAATACAATAATCCTCATATATCTATAACTCATATTCAAAAAACTCTAGATAGCTGATATCTTTCTTTTCAATTGCCTTAATCACACTTTTCACATATATAGATATCGCATTAGAAACATACTGATTACTATTCTTTATTCTAACTTTATGATTTAACACATCTACTAATTTAAGCCTCATAGAACCATCAAATATCTCATCACAGTTTTCTCTGACTATTTTATCTACTAATGGTCTAAATGGTTCCATTAAGTCCGATGATAAATTAAATGGATTAAACTCATTACAATGTTTTATTCCTAGCTGTGTTAAATAACCATTTAACACAAGTTCTTTATTAAATTGTGATAACAAAATTGAATATCCATAATTCAAAGATGCATTGATATCACTCTTTGATGTTCTTGTGAAATCCACGCCAAACAAGTCATCAAAATACACTTTAGCTGCATGCCCTTCTCTATTAGTCGAATCAAATAATCTGATCTGATCAACATACTTATATAGTTTCTTTGATCCATCTTCATCGTAGTTCTCTAATAGTTTAGCTTGGTTCTTAATCTTTTCTTTGATTATTGCAGTCCAAACCTCTTTAGCATAATCATAATCCCAGTTTATTTGTTGGCGTACTCTTTTACTAGAATTATGACACCCATAATATGACATTACTTCACCTACAGGATTTCTTTTTTCATCACAAAATACAATTTTAATCTTCCTACTTAGTAACTCGTTTACTAAGTAGGAAGTAATGGCAACAGCAGTACTACTTATAATAAGTATATTTATTTCAGATAAGTGAATCATATGTACTTCATCGCTTCTTACTATTAAATATCCATTCTTATAAGTAAGTTTAGCTCTGCTGTCTATAACTACTGTTCGCCAACTCATAATTTGTATTTTTTAGTGTATATTCCTGTTGGTGACTGAGAGACGAATATTACTTTTTCCAAATCCAAACTCACTTTACTTTTTCTTCCAATTCTATCTCCTATATTAAAATCAGCATATTGAATTTTTCCATTTCTAGGCCCTCTATGCATAATAATCAACATTTGCTTTATGATATTTGCCTTTTCTTCTTTAGAAACAGCGACATAATCCTCATTCATGCTTTCAAATTTTTCTGCAATACCTTGATATGCAGGATATAATGTTTTCATTTTATTTGTTAGTTCAATATATAATTGAATCATCAAAATATCATCTAGTGCATCATAATCTTCTTTGAAAATTGCATTATATATATCCGCAATTAATGCACACTGCTTTTCGTTTAAAACAAGTTGTCTACCATTTACATATTCTGTTGGTGATGTTAATAAATATTCTCCACCATCCATTTCAATCATTTGGTTAACCGGAATATTATCTTTAATAATTCTCACATCACTCAAACTTTCTTTTTCTTCTATATACTTGATTTTTTCATCAATAGAAGCTGCTTTTAAATGTAAAGGAACACCTGATATTTTCTTAACTAATTCAGTTTTCTTTCCTCTTTTTTTCTTTCCTTCTATTGCAACAATAATATATTGCAATCCACTAAATCCACCATATTTGTGAACATCACTACGGTTCTTATTAACTGGTACAACTGCTTTTGTTACACCATTAGAAGAATTTTTATCATTAGGAAGAACAGTCAAATTAAACATCTGTCCACTCTTTTGATCTAATTTAGTTGTACAATAACAATCTTTATAATAGAAACATTTCTTGATTTCATTAATAATATCTGGATTCCAAATAAGCTCACCATCAACTTCATATGGATAGTTCATACTATTAATCACAAAGCCGTCTTTCCATCTCTTTTGATCGTTCTTATTCTTTCTAAACATCTTCATGTATTCAGAATAAACAGCTTTAGAATCATGCATATTAGGATATCTATCACGCATAAATCCACCAATCAATGCTACAATATAAGCATCATGTGCATGGTGATAATCGTTAATATCTCTATTCTTATAAATATGATTCTTAACTCTAAATTCATGAGATAAGTTTGCTCGAATAGCTGCAACTTTAGTTGTAGAATAATGGTCTTCAATAATCTGAGTAACATTCTTTGTAATCTGTCTTGTTTCTACCAACTGTCTGTTAATAAATCTTTCTTCATCTCTTTCTGTATATTCAGTTTTGATTAAAGAATAGAATTTCTTAGGACTAATTAATTCATGATCAAACAATAATTTCCAGAAACTATTCATCTTTTCACGAATGTCAGAAGGGACAACCAAATCATCTAATTTTCTCTGGTTCTCACTAGGCACTACTAAAACTCTGTTATCAAAACTATCATCCTTAACTAGAGACTGAGGCACAATATGGTCAATCTGATACTTATCTAATGAATCAATATCTAGTTTTTTACCAGAATACATACACTTACCTAACTGAGTGAAATATAAGAATAAACTATCAGAAGAAATCTTCTTAGTACTATCAAAACCTTTTAATTCTTCTAACACATTCTTATATTCTTTCTTTGTCTGCTCATCTAAATCTTTATACACATTTTCTAATTTCTTTATCTTAGATTCTGTTCTCTCTTTAGCTTCTTCGGATCTTTCAAACTCAATATAAATATACTTAGGTCTACATTTCATTACTTTAGTGATTTCTTCCACAATTTGTAAAGACTGCCATATACCTCTCTTTAGTGCTGGTGATCCTGCTAATTTTGCAACTTCTTCGTAAGTGAATTTACCATCTTTTGGGCAAGAAGCTGCTTCTTCAATCATCTGTGCATATCCCAATTCTTTATCGTTAATAATTTCCATCAAGTTTAAACGAGACATTTCTAAAACATCTAATACTGTAACGCTACTTCCAAATCTATTATCAGCAACTATACCATCAAGTAGCTTCTTTGATAATCTCGACCAATCCTTATACTTTAATTTTAGAATCTGTTTAATCTTGTCATCTGGTAATGCATATTTTTTCTTTAATCTACGCTTCATGATTTTCTTATCTTCAAATACAGTCAAATCATAGATAATGTTTTCGATAAGATCAAAGTTAGACTGATCAATCTTTCCAAAGATATTTGTGAAATCAATCCATGGAGTTAATGAAGTGGAGAATTGATTTTCTTTCTGGAAACCTTTAATTTCTGCATCCTTACTACAACATTGATTATTCACTAACCAGTTCTTTAATTTCTTTTCAGTAACTGTCTTATTCTTCATGAAGAGCTCATTATATATGTCATTCTTAACATCTACTTCTAAAAGCTTATCATCCACTCTAATCTTATTTAATTCATTGTAGACTTCATATTTAGATACAATAAGTGAATTTTTAGGTAATACCTCTTCATCAGGGAAATATGTACAATAACTTCTCATACGCTTAATGAATCCTTCAGCAGTTGCATCCACATCCACAATATCTTGATAGTTCCATGGCAATATTCTCTGATTTTCTTTTCCTTCTAATCGCTTTATCCATGCATGTTCACTAGTTTCATTTAATGGTCCAAAATAGTAAGGAATTCTAAATGTTAGAATTGATAATAACTGTTCTCTCTTTTCTTTTAATACTGGATAGTATTTGGCTTGATTATCAATTATCTTAATCATTTCATCAAGCTGCATCTGATAAGGTACAGATCCATTAGTACGTGAATTCTGTTTTAATAAGAAATTTTCTAGTTCAATATCATGCAAGATTTGCTTTGCTTCTGGTGTATCGATTTTCTCTATACATTTCTTCACAAATTTATAAAACTCGTCTACAGGCGCCTTATTTGGACGATTAATATAATTATAATATCCCTTCACTTTCTCACTATCATTTCTGAACATGTCAAAATATTTTTTAGGAGCATTATCTTTAATACATTTTTTTAATAACTGTAAATCTTCATGATGCTTGTTATAACGACTTACCATTGCTTCAGAAATTGACGCATTATCAGTATGTGTTGCTCCCATAATCGTCTGTAACTCAACCCAGCTATAGATATTATGCAAAGAATCAATAAACTCTACATATTCCCCTAAATCATTTTCAACTTCACTAAACTGATCATCATAATTTGAATCAGAAAACTTAAGTTTAATTTCAGAATCCCCTTGCTTAATAGATTCACATAGAATCATCTTAGTAACATTCATTTTATTTCCAGCTATACCAGTTATCAATTCTTTATATGCACTCTTAAACTCTTTTTCTGGTGCAATTAAAGCCATAACTTCATCAACCTTTGCTTTCTTTGATAATGGCTTCTTTAATATTTCTAATATTTCTAGATTCTTCTTTTCATCATCCTCATAAGGAATATTGTTGAAATTCACAAATTGTGTAAATACATCTGACAATTTATCTTCAATATTTGATGCATCCATATTGAATTTCTGACCTTCATATAAGAAGTTTCCTCTATATTTCACGATATGGTGCAACGCTAAATAGATAAGTCTTGGATCAGCTTTTTCAGTTGATTCACATAATGCCTTTCTTAAGTGATAAATAGTAGGATACTTATGATAATAAGTATAATCATTAAAACCTTCATCAATAAACAAGTTATAATTATCCTTATAATCTGCTCCCAAATAATTGGCTTTATCTTCTTCATCTAAAAAAGAAGTGTGCTCTAGTCTAATAAAGAAAGTTGGATCATTCTCTAAAACCATATCTTGCAAAATAGCTCTTAATAATCTAATTCTCTCTCTTCTCTTATTGTATCTTCTACGTATAGATCTACTAGCTCTTCTATTAGCTGCTGTTTCTGCATTACTAAATAATCTAGATCCCCATAGATGTTTCCCATTTCTTTTCATAAGTCTATGATTCATGTCCACAACGGCCCATCCTACAGACCCTGTTCCTAAATCTAGTCCAATACAATAATCTACAATATTTTGGCTCATACCTTGACATCCTCCTAAAAAGTGATTATGCTAATAGTGTCGAAACAAATAGTTTTGATACAGTTCAAAATAACACAACGAGTTAAAATAAAGCTTATGCTTAAATGTCGGGTTTCCCGATTGTCATTTAGATGACGTATCAAATGCTACTTCGGTAGCATTTTTTATTTGTCTTTTTTTACTATTAACACCTGAATTTATTTACTCCTTTATTATAACTCTTTTAAATAATTATATTAACAGTTAGCCCTCCGACAGCGCCTTTTTAGAGGCACTTACTTATTTTTTCTCTTTTTTTTAATGAATTTCTCAATTTTTTATCAAAAAATTTAATAAAGCATCAACAGATGCTCTAAAGCGAACGTTTAAATTCCACTTAGTCTGGAAGAAGTAGACTTTACTCTTACAGTTGAAATTACTTTTACATCCTTTTTCTACTACACATATGCAAGGTAAGTTCAACATAAAAAAAGATCACCTACGGTGATCATGGTAAGGAAATCGGATTTTGGTATGAGCTATTCCCTTACCCATTCATTACTATACACTACTTTCTTATTTTATGCACCTTTTTGCAGTTTTAGAAAAAACTATTAAAAAAAGATTTAGTGGTAATACCACTAAATCCCCTTCTTGTATAAGCTATAGCTATATCCAAAACATAGTAAACTAGATATAAGTATAATACCTAAACCAATAAACATATAACCTAACATACTAAAGATAATATACAACATTCCACTCAATACAAACACATAACCAGAAAATCTATGTGTACGTGACCAGTTCTCATCACTATTTAATGCCCATGAAGTACGAATACCTATAGTATAGTTTCTTTTTATTTTAGGTAAATAATTACCTAAAATAATAAAGATGAAGCCTATTACTATATTCATAATAAACGTGATATCAAAACGATAGCCTAGACTATATGTAATAATAAGTAGAGTCACCATCAAACATATAATTGGACAAATCATTAATACAATTCTTAGTCCTATATCTGGTATATTACTCTTCTTAGGATCCTTAAATGTCATAAAAGCACAAAATATATGAAGTACTAGCATAAAGCCCCATACACCATATAACCCTAAGAACTTATTCATATACCCATCAGGTGTACCATGGAAATCAAAGTGTGTTGCGACTTGTGCAGGTAACTTATTATAAGTCACTAATATACATACAAGTGGCAACAGAAACAATACCAAACTAAACTTAAACCATTTATTCTTCAACATCATCATTTCCTCCTAAGAAAGACTTAAAATACAACAACATTTCTTCAAACACAGTCGCATTAATTTCGTAATAAATATAATTCTTATCTTTTTCTTCTCTTATTAAGTCTGCAGATTTTAATATCGATAAATGATATGAGACAGTTGCCTGTGTCATATCAAATTGTGCGGCTATATCTCCTGCAGACATCCTTCCTTTCTTTAATAAGTTAAGAATATCTCTTCTTACTGGTGCACTGAGTGCTTTAAATGTTTTCTCAAACATATGTTCACCGCCTATTTAGATAACTTTCTAAATAGATTATACAATAAACGCCAAGAAATACAATACCTATTTAGAAATATTTCTAAATAGGTATCAAAAGAAAAAGAGGCCTAAGCCTCTTTAATGAATGGATTTCTCCAGAATACGATTAATAGATAGATTGTCATAACGACCCAGATGACTGGTTCACAGAAGATGACAGCCATATATTTAAAGACTGGAATAAGTGCGAATACGAAGATGATCTTACCAACTAATTCAATAATACTCGATACAAGTGGTAACATCTTTTGTCCAATACCTTGCAAGGCAAATCTAGTCTGCATTAATACACCTAATACTGCATAGTTAGGGGCTACGATACGTAAATAAAGTGAACCATTGTATAAGACTGTCTTGTCCGTTGTACCAGAAATCCATGTTACAAGTGTAGGGGCACTTAATAATAGAATAATGGTTGCGATTGCGGCTACAACAATATCATAGATATACATCTGTTTCATACCTTTGCGAATGCGTGATACATTTTCTGCACCTTTGTTTTGAGATACAAATGTACTGGCTGCTTGAGCCATGGCAGTAAATGGCATATTGAAGAACATATAAAGCTTTCTTGCAGCAGTATGACCTGCAATGATCTGTTTGCTTCCTAAGCCATTGATACCTGACTGCAAGATAACTGAACCAGCATTAACAATAGCACTCATAACAGCCATAGAGTATCCCTGACCTAATAGTTCTTTATAAAGAGCTGCATCAAATTTAAAATGTCTCTTTTCTGGTACGAGTAATGGGACATTCTTAAAGATATAAATCAAACAGAATACGACTGATACCCCCTGGGCAATGACTGTCGCAACTGCTGCTCCTCTTACACCCATATGAAGCTGTGTGATAAAGAATAAGTCTAAACCAATATTTAATACGGATGATATGATTAAGAATACTAAAGGCATTAAACTATTCCCTATAGCACGCAATAAGCCTGCACATAGGTTATAGGCAAACATAACGACTAAGAATTGTACAATCACAATAATATAGCTATAAGCTTCATTTAGTAAGTCCGGTGATACATTTATCGCAATAAGTAATGGTTTAATTCCAATAGAGGCAATAATAGTAATCACAATAGAAGATATAATACCAATCACAAAGCTCGCTGCAACTGATTTCTTTAAGAGTTCTTCATCTCCTGAACCATAGCTTCTTGCAGTGACAATGGATAACCCATTCCCAATACCTAACGCAAAACCTACTAATAAGTCATAGACCGCGGCACATGAACCAATGGCAGAAAGTGATGTCATTCCCAAAGTATTTCCTACAATGGCAGTATCCATTGTGTTATAGAATTGCTGGAAGATGTTTGATATAAGAATTGGAATCATAAAGATAACTAAACTCTTAAATATTGAACCTTCAAGCATATTGACTGATGTTTTCTTTTTATCCACAATAATTTCTCCCTTCTTTTTCTGTGTTATTCTAACACAAATTAATATTTATAATTCATAACTCACAAATTATGAAAACACTTTAACACTCGGTAGTACCTCTCGGTCAAGTGTTTGTGATAGAATAATGTAGGTGATATATATGAAAACAATAAAATTATATGATGAAATGCCTTATAGTACAGATTTCAAGGCAACAGTAGTAGAAGTCAATAAGAATGAAATCATTCTTGACCAGACATTATTCTTTCCTGAGGAAGGTGGTCAGGAATGTGATCTAGGGACTATTAATGATATTCCTGTCAAGGATGTACAGATTAAGAATGGTGTGATTATCCATTATGTTAAGAAGCATCACTTCAAAGTAGGAGATACAATAGAAGGTCATATCGACTGGAAGAGACGTTATTCTTTTATGCAGAATCATACAGGAGAACATCTTCTTTCTGGTATTGTACATAGTTTATATGGTTATGATAATGTGAGTTTCCATTTAAATAGCGAAGAAGGACAAGTAGAATATGATGGTGATATCAAGGATATTGATTTAATAGAAGAGAAAGTGAATCAAGCAATCTATGAAAATAAAGAAATTCATTGTTTCTATCCCGATGATTTAGAGAGTATCTCTTATCGTTCCAAGAAAGAAATTGAAGGTAAAGTACGTATTGTAGAGATCAAAGATTATGACATATGTGCATGTTGTGCACCCCATGTAAAAAGAACAGGTGAATTAGGCGTATTCAAGATCATCAAAGTGATTCATACAACCCGAGGTGCACGTTTTATATTCTTATTTGGGGAACGTGCTTATCATCGTTTCAAGGATGATTTTGATCATCTTGAATCACTTTATCATCTTTTCTCTTCCAACAATCAAACACTTGTAAAACAAGTCAATAAGATGTATGAAGAAAAAACAGCTTTAGAAATAAGATATGCACAACTAGAGAAAGAACATATGCTTTCTTTATGTGATCATGCTTATTTATTTGTAGAAGACTGTTTACCTGTAAATCAAAGAGAAGTGACTAATCATCTCGTCAATGTTTATAGTACAGGTGGTGTATTTGTAGGAAATGATGAAAAAGGCTATCGTTATGTCATAGGTTCTGCGAATAATGCATTGGATATATTAACACAATTAAAAAGCCTTAGAAGCAAAGGTGGAGGATCAAAAGAAATGATCCAGGGATTTACCCCTGCTTCTAAGACTGAGTTGCTTAAAGCCCTCTCTTAGGGCTTTTTATAATACTTCATTAAGGCTTGGGTACCTAAGTCACCATAGCCCTCTTTTTCTAATTCCTGATAGTTTCTTAATACTGTTTCTAATACATTAAGTGTAATGTCTGATTCTTTGGCTTCTTCATCAGCAAGTTTCATATCTTTAATAAAGTGTTTCATAAAGAATCCTGGCTGATAATCGTCTTTTAAGATTTTAGGACCAAAAGCATCTAACTGATGACTTCCTGCCGCACCTGTAGAAACGGATTTTAATAGAACATCTAGATCTAATCCTTTACTAGATGCATATGTGAGTGCTTCACATACACCAGATAATGCCCCTGCAATCATAATTTGATTAGCCATCTTCGCATGCTGTCCACTTCCACTAGGACCCTGATAATTAATATTAGTACCCATGGCTTCAAATAAAGGAAGACATGCTTCATAATCTTCTTTGTCTCCTCCTACAAGAATAGAAAGAGTCGCATTCTTTGCCCCTGTATCTCCACCAGTGACTGGTGCATCTAATACATGGAGATTTCTCTTTTTACCTTCTTCATATATTCTTTGATCAAGTGTAGGTGATGTCGTCGTCATATCAATAAGATATGTCCCTTCCTTTACTGAATCAAGAATGTTGTTGTCATTAAAATAAACTTCTTCTACATCCTGTGGAAAACCTACAATTGTCATCACTGCATCTACATCTTTCACACAATCATGAATTGTAGAATGAAGTATTGCACCCTTCTCTGCTAAAGATGTCACCTTTTCTGGATGTCTTGCATAAATATGCATTTCATAACCTGCATCCATTAAATGACCTGCCATAGGTAACCCCATGATACCTAAACCAATAAATCCAATCTTCTTCATTTTATTTTTCCTCCTCTATATATTAATTAATAATCCATCTTCATCCTCTATCATCTTCTGTATTGTCTTCATGACACCATCATGATCATTATCTTCTTCTGTAACATAATGTGCATTCTTTTGTATAAAGTGATCTGCATTCTTCATCGCATAACTATAATAAGCATGTTTAAACATAGATAGATCATTATCAGAATCTCCAAAGACCATTGTTTCCTCTTCAGATATACCTAGCTTATTCTGCAAGAAGACGACACTATCTGCTTTAGATTGTCCCTTCTTATTAATATCAATCCAGCAGTCTCCTGATGGTTTCACTTCAAAGCCTTTAATACAAGATAAAGGACCTTCCAGACAGTTCTTCACTGGATCTATAGGATCACAAACTGTAATCTTGAATATATCATCATCTATATCTTCTATTTCTTCTACATAAGTAATACTAAAGTGATTTGTATGCTTACTTATAAATTCCTTATCTTTATTGAATGCATACATGGCTTTCTTACCACTTAACATTGGAGCCATGCCTTTAAGCGTAAACACAAAGTTTGTAAGCTTATACACATCTTCCTTATTCATATAATCTGCAAGGAGTGTATCTCCGTTATGTTGTATATAGCCGCCATTTTCAGCCATAAGGTAAATAGTTTTATTGCCTTCAAAATACTTTCTCACTTCTCCCATCTGTCTTCCAGACGAAATCGCAAAAATGATATTTCTATCATACAATTCCTTATATATTTGATTAAAATGTGGAGGTAAATTCTTCTGATTATCCAACAAAGTACCGTCCATATCACAAATAATCATCTTAATTTGTGTAAAATTCATACTTTTTCACCTCAAAATGCATTATATCACTATTTTCATACTAGACCAAAAAGTTAGGTTATGATAATATGTGGGCGGTGATGAAAAATGTCTAAATATCAAGAAGTAGTGGAAGATATTATCCACAAAATAGAAAATAATGAATATACTGATAAGCTACCAACAGAAGATCAGTTAATTGAACAGTATCAGGTAAGTAGAAATACAATTAGAAATGCGATTCGTACTTTAAAGAAACAGGGTACTTTATTCTCTATTCAGGGAAGTGGTGTTTTTGTACGTCATACAAGAGATGATGATTCTTTATGGATGAATGGTTCACGTGGTATTACAGAGAATGCCCCACGTCATAAGATTACTACTGATGTCAAGGGATTCCATATTATGATGGCTGGAGAAGAACTATCAAAACGTATGCAATGTGAACTCACTACACCTATCTATTATATTGAAAGAATTAGAAAGATGGATGGTGTACCAATGGCTATTGAGTACACATACTACAATAAGGATCTTATTCCTTCACTTGATCGTCGTATTGCGAGTCAGTCAATCTATACTTATATTAAGAATGATTTAAAGTTAAGTATTGGTTTTGCGGATAAGTATTTCCATGTTAAAAAGTTAAGTGCACAAGAAGCCACTATTCTAGGATTAGAAGAAGGTAGTCCTGCATTAGAAGTAGAAGACTATGTGCATCTTTCTAATGGACAATTATTTAATGTGTCTCGTATTGTGTATAACTATAAGACAACTCATTTCTATGCATCTAATGTAGATTAAGAAAAAAAGAACCTCGCAGGGTTCTTTTTCTTATCTAGAGGCAACATGCAGTGAGGAACAATCCGGATTATATATTCGCAGTATTTAGGAATGACAATAAGTTGATAGGCATTAATTGAGAAATGGTTTTATAATATTTTGTCCATATGCATTTTTCAAGCAGTCATTTATTTGCGTTCTAGATTCTATGGGTATTATAGTACGTATGCGCTTGCATTTCAACATTAATACCAATAATTTTTGCTTATTTTTTAATTTTAGTAATGAATAAAGGAGATTTTTAGTATGAAATGGTTGATATTTATCATTATTATGATACAGACAGGATATAGATTTGTATTAGATGGTATAAAGAATAGACAACGAAAGAAACCATTACCTATTGAAGTAAGTGATATATATGATAAGAAGCGTTATGAATCTTTCTTAAGCTATGAGAAGGATTATGATCATATGAAGTTATGTAATAGGATATTCACAGTGTTAGTGTATATATTCTATTTGTTCTCCCCTTTCTTATATTATATAGATACACTTCCTTTAAATGTGTATACACGTTTCTTTGTGACAGTGCTTAGTATCTCTTTGATCAATAGAATAGTGAGTGTATGTTTTGATTATTATGCCACATTTAAAATAGAAGAGAAGTATGGCAAGAATAAGAAGACAAAAGAAGTGTTTATAAAAGATGAAGTCGTAGAAACAGTACTAGACCTCATTCTTTCTTTCATCCTTTATATCCCTTGTCTTTATATCCTTGAACATATTGAAAGATGGACAAACCACTTCTCTATTACTTATGAACAATCACTTATGTTATGTTTAGGACTTTTAGGTATTGGTTTTATCCTCTATTTAATAGTCTTAGGAATCAGTTATATTTATCTAAGAGTTCAATATACATTTACTGAATTAGAAGACAATGAACTAAGACACAAAATAGAAGAACTGATGAAAGATTGTCCTAAGAAAGTGAAACATATTAAAGTATACAATGAATCCAAGAAATCCACTGGTAAGAATGCCTTCTTATTAAAGATGTTGTGGTATAAAGAATTTGGAATTGCGGATAACTTTCTTGATGATAGTTCCAAGATAACTGTGTTCCTTATATTATAAGGCTTTCTGATGTGTTTGTTACTCTTTTGTTTCTATCAGGTTACTAACGCAAAAGTCTGTTTACTTCTGCTTGAACAGCAGAATAATTATATCCTGCCTGTTCTAACTTAGATTTTCGTGTTGCACCATTGCCCCACTTCCCCTGAATAACTTCCTTTGCAACTTCAGTCACAGACTTCTGTCCACAAAGTTCATTGACTTTCTGCTGAACTTCAGAATAGTTATATCCTGCATTTTCAAGTGCAGTCTTTCTTGCAGTTCCATTTCCCCATTTTCCTGCAAGAACTTCTTTTGCTACTTCAGCAACTGATTTTGTTGGTGTGGATGTTTTACCACTTACAAGTTCATTGACCTTTGCCTGAACTGTTGCATAGTCATAACCTGCTGATGTCAGTCTGTTCTTTCTGTCATCACCATTACCCCACTGACCTGCTAAGACTTCCTTTGCAATGGTTGTGATGTCTTTCTTTGTTGCAGAAGGTGCAGGTGTGGATGCAGACTGTGTTGTGTATGCAGGAACACCAAATCCTCTGATATACTTTCCATTGACTGCAAGTGTTCTTCTTCCAACCTTGTTTGAAATATTTCCTTCAATGACTGTGATTGTATTACCATCACATTTTTCAACAATTCCTACATGGTCAGATGAACCAACATTGTCACCAATGCCTAAATCCTGCCAATCATAGAAAATGACATCACCTGCTTTTGGAACATATGCATCATTTTCAACCCAACATCCAATCTGCTGAAAGCCTTTAATCATGTAATTACATGAACATTCTGTTGGAATAATTCTTGTATAACCAAGTTTCACTGCAACAGCAGATACAAAGGTTGCACACCATGCATCTGTATATGTTACTTTGTAACCCCTTGGTCTTGGATTCTGTGTGTTGTATAAATCAATAATGGCTCTGTGTGAACCATCTGCTTCATTATATCCAAGCCATGCTTTTGCCTGATTCACTACTGCTGTTCTATCATATGACATACTGTTGTTACCTTCTTTCTTATCGTACTGTGTCAAATCATACTGATTGATTAACTTCATGTTGTTATCTACATAAGTAGAAGATGTTGCATATCCATCTGCCTTGATGGTTTCAAGATATGTCTTAGGGTCTGTGATGCCCTTCAGATTGCTATATCTTGGAAGCTGAATGAATTCAAAATACCCTTTGATTCCATCTTCCATGCTGTCATAAACCCTGAAATTGTCTTTGATGGTTGTCAGTGTTCCAACTTCATATTCTTCCTGTGTTGTTAGATTCACTGATTTTCCTGTCCATTTAGTCCCACATTTCAGACCAAAATAATTGTGATAAGTGGAAGCAAGTTTTGACTTGCCCCACCCACTTTCTAAGATTGCCTGTGCAATGATTGGACTATGAACCAAGATTCCATAAGACAGTGCTACCTTGCAGACTGTATCTGCAACTTTCTTGATGAATTCATGATTAGTCATTTATTACCCTTCTTTCTGTTCTGTTAAAACATCAATTGCTTTGTTGATTGCATCAGGTAATGGAAGACCCATAAGACCTGCATTTTCCACAATTGAAATCAATTCATTTGCCATAAATCCAATGATGACTGCATTTCTGATGTAATCCACACCAATTGCTAAATCTAATCTATATGCAATCAATACAAATAAAAGGGTCATGCATTTCCTGCAAAGTCCTTTCCATCCTGCTTTGCTTTCCAATGCACCTGATTCAGTTTTGTTGGACTTGTGAAAAACACCTGCAACCACCAATCCTGAAAAGTAATCAATTCCCATAAAAATAAGTAATGTAACCAAACCTGTGTCCCATCCACCAAATGCTGATGCAATGATGCTTCCAATAACACCAATGCCTGTGCAAATTCCTTCTTTAATATTCATCTTGTTTATCTTCCTTTCTGCATAAAATAAGCACCATGCATTTCTGCATGATGCTTTGCTGTGTGTTATTGACTTATGCCTGACCTGCTAAATCACCACAATCAAGGTCAATCAGAACCTGAACAACCTTGTCCTTGATTCTTGCAGGGACATCATCAATTGTCTTCACACCTTTGATAATAAGTGTTGCATATACAACTGCCATGTTTTCCACTTCCTTTCTAAATAAAATATTTATGATAAGATTGGTTATCAATCTTCATCACCTACTTCAGCAAGGTCAGGATGACCTTCTTTGACCAATTCCTGCTTGACTTCATCTTTGATTCTTGTTGGTACATCACCAATGGTTTTGATTCCCTTGATGATAAGACTTGCATAAATCTTCACCATAATAATCACTTCCTTTCTATACCATCATTTCATAAATTTCACACATAGCTTCTTGTGCTTGTGTCATTTGTTCTTCAAGACTTGCATTCTTTTCTGCCTGAATTCTGATGTATTCATCTTTGTCATACTCTGTCAAAGTGAATTCATACATTGTGATTTCATCATCTGATTCATGATTCTTCACTTTAATTTCAGTAATGCTTCCATAAGTGAAAACCTTTGATTCAGTGATTTCCACATCTTCAGGTTTCACTGTACTTCTTTGTGTTCCGTACTGTTTCATGCTACTTTTCCACCTTTCTTGACATTCAATTCATAATATTTAGTTGCATATGGAATCAATGGTTCAACATATTTCTGTGTCAGTCTGAAACAATTTCCATAATCAGTCCAACCTTTGTAAGAATTTATTGAACACCATTCTGAATAGTTCATCATGTTCCCTGATTCAACTTTCTTCCTTATCTTCACCATTTTCTTTTTCATGTCTTTGCAGGTTTGCTTTCTTAATAGCACATAGGAAACAAACACCCTATAACCAAGGTAATCAATACCCCTGATATAAGTTGGAAACACTTGATAATTATTCTTGATTTCTAACTTCATATTGTTATGGAAGTATTCATTGATTTCTTTCAGCAACTGATGCAGTTCTTCCTTAGTTCTTGCAAGAATCACAATGTCATCCATATATCTGAAGTAATATTTGACATGCTTGACTTCTTTCATCCAATGGTCAAAATCACTGAAGTGATAATTCCCACTGTACTGTGACAGATAGTTTCCAATTGGAATCCCTGTGTTTGGGTCAATGTCTTCATCTAACAGATATATTGAAACAAGGTCTTCATCTTCTGCTGTGTTGATTGAATCAATGATTTCATCAAGAATCCAAAGAAGGTCATTATCTTTGAACATCTTTCTGTATTTCTGTTTCAGAATGTCATGATTCACTGATTGATAATAATGTCTTGCATCTATCTTCAGACAATATTGACAGTTTGGAACATCATGTTGGACTGCTTTCTTTATCCTGCTAAGTCCTTTGTGAATTCCCCTGTCAGGTATTGCTGAAAAGGTATCAGAAATAAGGTGTTTGATTAAATATGGTTCAATTACCTGCAAGATTGCCCACTGTGCGACCCTGTCAGGAAAATAAGGAAGTTTATAAATCTTTCTTGTCTTCCCATGCTCATTTTTATAGAACACTTCATATTCAGATGTATGATAGGTTTTATTTATCAGCATGTCCTGCAATTCCTTCAGGTACTTATCAGGGTCAGAATCAATCATTTGCACTTCTGCATACCATCCTTTCCCTTTCTTTGCATGTTGATGTGCTAACTTTAAATTTTCCATATCATAAATCTTTTCATATAAATGTCCATAACGCTTCATATAATTACAACCACCAATTCTTTCTGTCATTTTTGTATGCGTGTTTCTGATTCTTCAACTTCCTTTCAGGATTTACCAAAACAGATTCATTCCATGTGCTGTCATCAATGAATGACAGGCTTTTGTGTTTTGCCAAGTGGCAGGGTCAAGTAATTTCCACAATTTTTTATATGAAAACAGACAGTCCTTTTGGACTGCCTGAAATCAACCACGCATTTACTAAGTGACTGCTGATATTACGATTACGATTCCCAACACTGTTATTCAAATTCCAATAGAAACTACCTGCATTAGAACCATTATTCCAATTACTGCCTAATTGAGTAATCTTGAAAATGTTTTTATTGTGTACAGATATAACAACAAGGTGGAAGATGTTGCCATCAACAATTACCTAACCCATATATTTAATTAAACAGTGACTGTTGGTACATACACCAAGCGACCGCCGACATTACGATAACGATACCCAACACCGTCATTCAAACCCCAACAGAAACCACCCGCATAAGAACCACTACTCCAACCACCGCCCAACCGAGTAATCCTGTATCCATCCCAAGTGTTGTTCTGATAGTAGTAATCACTAACAGGAAGTGAACTATTTCCTTTGACTTCAGAGGGTAAGAACAGCCAATCATAATTTGTGGAATATCCCATTGCTGAAACATATCCATTTTCTGATGGAAGTGCGAAACCAATATTTTCATAATTATCTGTTCTCTTAGATTCAGCATAATTGAAATCTTTACACACATAACCTAAAAATGGTTTTCCAACTTCACAATAAAAGTTGATTCCATATGCGAATTTCCAAATGTTACCCCAAAAGTTTTCAACACCACGATAACAAATAGAAGTTTTTCCATCTGCTGTGTTCTTTGTAGCAACACCACCTTCATATGTGGTTGTTTCTGTTGCTCTGCCTGTACCATTACCAAGTGAAGCTGTTGAACCTGTTGCACCTGCATAAGAACTTGTTGTGTCAGAACCTGTTGTCCAAGGAATATTGACAACACCCTGACCAATAGCAGTCTGAAGATTCATCATTCCCATTTCAACAATCATCAGTAATTGTTCCATAGATGCTGTTTTGATTCCAAAGGAATGCCAACCTTCACCCCTGTTCTTTGCCATCTGTTCAATGTTTGGTCTTGTCATGTTCTGTGATACACCTGTTGCAGGTCTTGCACCTGCAATGGAACTGAACTTGTCTTTGGAAGCATCCATGACCTGTTCATCATTCAGCATATAAGCATTTGCAGATGTGTCATAGATACATCCTTCATATGCTGACATCAGGATATAATCAACTTCATTTCCATTCTTATCATAGAATGCAGGATGAAGTTTGAATCCTGCTCTTTGTCTTTCACTAACATAGTAGTTTGCTTTTCTTAAATGATAACCATAGCCTGTTTCCTGTCTGTCATATTCAAGTGGACACACAAGATAATAGAACTTAGGCTGATACACCATGACCTGACCATTTGAACCATCTTCTGTGTAACCTTCATCACCATAGTAAGCATTGATTGTTCCACCATCAGACACATTACATCTTTTTCTTCCACCATACATGCTGAACTTGTCAAAGTCTGCACCTGCTGTCAGATTCTTTGCACCTGCTATTCTTGTGCAGGTCTTGTTCTTGTAATCCATTGTAATACCAAGAACATCTTCTGTTTCAATCATTCCAAGATATGCTCTGATATCTGTGACACCTGACAGAATTTCCTGTGCATTGAAGTCTTCACTTCTTAATGCATCAAGGTTTGCTTTTGCTGAAACATTTTCAGCAGTAAGCTGATTGAATACATTGGTTGCACTGTTGGTTGCATTCTGAAGGTTTGTCTGTGCTGTTGATGCCTGTGCAATAACACCTGATAAAGATGACTGTGCAGACTGTGCTGAACTGATAACTGCATTCAGGTCACTTCTTGTCTTGGTTGCATTACTGATTGCAGTATCAAGATTGTTCTTTGCAGTGTTACCTGTTGATGTACTTGTATCAAGATTTGATTTAGCTGTCTTTGCGTTACTGATTGCAGTATCAAGTGCAGATTTAGCACTGTTTGCTGAACTGATGGAAGAATCAAGATTCTTCTTCACATCATTTGTAGATGCTGTTGCAGTCTGTGCAGTTGATGTTGCAGACTTCAGTGTGCTTTCAGCATTATTTGCTGAAGATGTTGCTGAAACCAAGTTTGTTCTTGCTGTGTTTGCTGAAGTGATTGCATTGTCAAGTGCAGACTTTGCTGTGTTTCCTTTGGATGTTGCATCAATAAGTGCTGTTGTTGCATCCTGTGCTAAAGCGACCTTTGCATCAAATTCTGCAACAGCTTCATTGACATCATCCTTGGAAGCAACAATCTGATTCTTGATGTCCTGATAACTGTTATTATCATCATTGACTTTATTTAGTGCATTGATGATTGAACTTCTGACTTCTTCACCATAGACAGCATTTGCAATTTCATCTGTATAGGGTTTAATGTTTGCCATTATTCTTCACCTTCCTTTTCATCTTCTTCACTTTTCTTTTTCTGTTCCTGTTTGATTTCTTCAATATATAAATTGAAGTCATTCATCATTTCAACTTTAGCTTGTGATGTAATCTGTGAATGAATTTCTGCAATTACACCTTCCATGATGAAGTTTGGAATTCCACATTCCTGTTTTGCTTTATTTACTGCTGTCAAAACCATAGCCTTTGCAGTTTCCAATTCTAATGTCAATGGTCTTGGTTTTTCTTCTTCAAATATCGCACCCATCATTTTTCAATTTCCCCTTTCTGAACTTGTTCAAGCATTGCAAGAACTTCTTCCTGTGTATATGTTTTTTGTTTCTTTGCACATATAACTTCTGATTGCTGATTCTCTTTTTCTGTTTTTTCTGCATCAGGTATTGTTTTATAAATTGACATTTAAACACCTTCCTTATCCATTCCATGTTCCTGAAATCAGGATTCCATTTTTAAACTGCATCTTACAACCATTTGACCATGAAGCAACAGTTCCATCACTGTCCATTCTTAATATCTGTACAAAATTCAGTGTTCCATTGATTCCACCACCTTCAAATGAAGGGTTTTTCAATGTCCATCCATGCATGTCCACATTACATCCTGCATGAAGTTCACCTGCTGTGTAGTTGCCCCAACCTTTACCTTTCTGAACATATGTCCATTTCATGGTGTATACGTTTGCTGAAGATGAATCTTTTGATGCCCATGTCATATAAGCACCATTGGATTCAAGGTCAAAATTCAATCCCTTTTTAGATGAATCACTTTGTAATTCATTTGTTCCAATTTTACCAACATAATAATCATTTCTATAAAAGTGACAACCATTATAATTAAATTTTGAAACTAATTTCTTTGATGAACTAACAGCAGAATCATAGATTCTTAATTCACCTGATTCAAACTGAATATATTTACTGATGTTATTCCATGCAATTTTAACTGCTGATGCATTCTGTTGAATCTTAGTTGATAGTTCTGAACTGTTCAGCTTCTTCTTAACTTCTGATTCAATTGAATCTGTTTTGACTTTAATCTGTGCAGATGTTGAATAAGATTTCAGTTTATCATCTGTATAAGATGTTGCAGTTTCTTTTGCAGAAATGAGAACTGCATCTTTTGTGTTTTTGATTGCAGTTTCAACTTCAACCCTTGTCCAATAGGATTTCAGCTTATCATCTGTGTAATCATTAGAATCATCAATTGCATCTGAAATCTGTTTTTCTACTGATGATTTATATGATACTGATAACTTATCAGCAGTAACTGAACCACCAACAAGTCTTTCACCGACAATCTGACCATCCATTGTTATTGCTGTGTCATAAGTGCCATTGTAACCTGTCTTAGAATATCCAAGACCATTCAAGTTCCATCTCCAAAGTTTTCTTGCTGTCTTCTTATCAGCAGTGTCCATGATAAGTTGTTCATCAGCAGTTGTGACAACATGACCATTGGTTGCTGAATGAATCAACTGTGATGCATTTTCCCTTGCTTCTTCAAGGATTTCTGACTTGTTTGGAAGACTATCAATCTTATCTTTGATTGAAGTCATATTTGATTCTGTCTTTGTTGATAAGCTAGTCTTGGAATAGGATGTTCCAAGGGTCAACTTATTGTTTGATGGTTTGTCCAAATAGATTGTCATTTCTGACACAGGGAAAAATCTATCAAGACCATTAGGTGATGATGTTACCCTGATTTCATCAAGGACTTTGATTCTTTCCATATCCACATGAAGCATGTGAAGGTCAACAGCAGATACTGTCAATGTAATCTGTGCAAACTGAATATCTGACAGATATTCCTTTCCTTTTCTTAGAAGGTTATCTGCAACATGAACATCATCCCATTTGACTGTTTTGAAAATCCATCCATAGCTTTTGACTGCTTCCTGTGAATACACATAGTCAACACCACTATTGACATCTTTGATTGTCAAATAAGCATCAAGACCTTCAACTTTTGTGACATCTTCAAGCCTTGCACCAAGTGGAATTACTGCTGTGACAATGTCAGAAGCAACCATATCATGTGTGAAATCCAATAAGTTTGAACCAAATTCAATCACCTGTGTGTTTGTGTTTGGATAATCAGCAAGGTAATCAAGATATCTGACACCATTTTCTTTTCTGATTCTCAAATAACCACCATAGGTTTTCAATAGGTCTGTCTTGATGACTTCCAATGTGGATTCCCAATTGGTATATTTGTAAACATAATCATTTTTATCCTGAACAGTAACTGCACCAACTTTGAAGGTTTTATCAATGCCCTGATTCTTTACCTGCTGATTGTGGATGTTCACCAAGGTTTCAAGATAACCCCTGACTGTCAATCCCTGATATCTTGCAGGTCTTTGAATAGAATCGTTGAAATATGCAAGTTCACCTTCACAGATGACTTTCTTTCTGTTGTATAAATCTTTTGTAATTTCCACAACCCTTCCACAAAAGATTTCTTCATCACCATCATAAGCTGTGATGACTGAAGTCAATTCATTAACTTCTTCATAGTGTGGATGTTTTGGAAGAATACTGAATTCAAAAGACCCTGCTGTGTTTTCCCCAATCTTTACAATTGGGGAAATCAAAACAAGGTCTTCATCCCTTAAATCATACAAAGGGGAATTATTACAATATACACGATACATTTATAATGCACCCCCTTGATATTCAATTTTGACTGTTCCATTTCCTTTGAATGTCACATAATTTGTTCCATATTGAAGTCTGATTCCAAGAACCTGTGTTTTTCCTTTTGGAAGATTATATGTAACACCATCAAATGTCACAGTCATTGCTGTTGAACAGGTGAATGTTGGTGATACAATCTTTCTTTGGTTCTGCAAGTTGACCTGCAATGAACCATTGACTGTGACTGCATTCACCCTGATGAAACCATTCTGAAAACTGAATGTGTCCCACAACCATTTTTCACCATTTCCATTTATATCAAGTCTGTAAGGTTCACATTCAGCATCAATTGTGATGGTGCATAACCTTTTGGAAGTCTTGAATGAATTGATTTTGCACCTGCCTGTGTAATAATAGGCAGGGTCAAAATCCATCTGAATTCTTAACTTTTTACCATGAAGGTAATTTGCAACATCAGCAACTGTTGATGCCCAATATTTACTTCCTTTCAGAACTGTAAAAGTAAATTGAAGTTTTCGTGTTTTATACTTAATGTCATCATTCAAAACTTCTGATAAGTCAATGACACCATCAGCACCAATCACATCAACTTCTTCCAACTTTGGTTCAGGAAATCCAATATTTTTGTCAGTCAGGATTAGACCAAAGTCATCATATGAATTTTTTGTTCCAAATGTCACTGTCTGCATTATTGTCTTTCCTTTCTTCTTATAATTTTACCAAGTTCTTCATCCATTGCAGGTGCTGTTTCTGCAACCAATGCACCTGTGTCAAGAACTAACTGACCTTTGAATTCAGGAAACCATTCTTCAAAGATTGCAAATAACTGTTCAAACCAATCATTCAAGGCTTTCACAATTAAATTGTCATGATGACCAACTGCATCCTGAATGTCATTCATTAGATTACTATGTCCATACATGATTTCATCACCTGCTTCACCTGCACCTTTTGCAGTACCTGTGACAGGATTCACATCAAACAATGTTGGTTGTGTAAACATGAAAGGACTGTCCATAGCTTTCTTATACCAACTGATTCCAAAGTGTGGAACAGATGGTGGTGTCAAGCTGAAAGAACCACTGATTGAAATATGTGGTAATTTCAAATGTGGCAATGACCAACTGAAGTTCATGATTGACTTAATTCTGTTAATAGCACCTGAAACAACAGATTTACATCCATTCCAAATGCTTGTGAATGAAGATTTGATTCCATTCAATACACCTGTCACAGTTGATTTTGCACCATTCATTCCACTTGAAATAGTGGACTTAATACCATTTATAACTGAAGACACAGTTGACTTGATTCCATTCCAAACACTGCTGAACACAGATTTGATTGAATTCAAGATACTTGTGATTGTTGATTTTATCGCATTAAAGACAGATGAAATCACTGACTTTATTGCATTGATGACTGTTGTCACAACAGATTTAATTGCATTCCAAATTGTAGAAAATACAGATTTGATTGCATTCAGTGCTGTGCTGATGAATGACTTAATCGCATTCAATACAGTTTCAATCACTGACTTCAGGTCATTCCATACTGCCTGAACAATCCCCTTGATTGCATTCCATACAGTTGTGAATACTGTTTTTACAACATTCAGACCAAGCTGAATAATAGATTTCACAAGTTCAATACCTGCTGAAATCAATTCTTTCACTGCTTCAATAACAGTGCTAATTGTTTCTTTGATGGTTGCCCATGCTGACTGAACAGTGTTCCTGAAATCTTCATTGGTGTTGTACAATGCAACAAAAATTGCAATCAATGCTGTGATTGCCACCACTACCAATCCAATAGGACTTGTGATTGCACCAAGGACACCTGACAGACCACCAACAGAACCTGACAGTGATGATATAGTTGATATAGCTGTTCCAATCTTACCAACCATTGAACCAATACCACTGATGATTTTTCCACCAATAATTAAAACAGGTGAAGCAACTGCACCAATTCCCATTGCTGTTGCAATCATGGTTTTAGTATGTTCATCAAGACTGCTGAACCATGTTGTTGCTTTTTCCACAACCCCACACACTTTTTCAAGTGTTGGTGCTAAAGCACCAATGAATGCAGTACCTAATTCAATACCGCTATTCTTAATCTGATTGATTGCTTTGTGTGCCTTGACTGATGGTGTTTCCAATTTCTCCAATGCTTCACCAACATCATCTGTATCAGATGCCATTGTTTCAACTGTCTTGTTAAATTCATCAACACCACCATTCAGGATTGCAAGACCTGCCTTTCCTGCTTCAGCAGATGACCATAATTCATTATAGGCAATACCATTTTCATCTGCATACTGCTTTGTGATTTGAAGAACATCAGCAAGTGACATTCCTGAATTCATACATTCTTGGAATGACTTTCCTGTTTTTTCCTTGATGACACCACCAAGTGTTGTTCCTGAATCACCCAATTCATTGAACATACTGTTCATGTATGTGGTTGCTTCTGCTGTTGCAATACCCTGTTTAGTAAGTGAAACATAACCTGATGTCAAGTTGTTGATATTGACACCCATTGAAGAAGCTGTTGGAATAACTTTACCCATTGCAGATGCAAGTTCATCAACAGTTGTTTTACCTAAGTTCTGTGTTCTAACAAGTTTGTTTGCTATTTGGTCAGCACTTCCTGCTGATTTACCATAAGCATTCATTGCTGTTGTCAACACATCCACCGCTGTTGTTGTACTTGTGAAACCTGCTTTTGCAAGATTTCCTGCTGTTTCAACAAACTTTCCAACCTTGTCCACACTCTGACCTGCTGACAGTGCCTGATATCCTGCTTCAGCAAGTTCTGATGCAGACAAACCTGTTTTATTGGATAGGGTCAAGAATTCCTTGGATAAGTCACTAACTGAAGTCTTGGAAGTATCAAACAAGGTTGACATCTTTGCCATACCATTTTGAAAGTCAGAAGCTGACTTTGTTGAAGTAGTCAGTGCAGTTGCAAGAACTGCTGACACAGGTGCAATTGCTTTTCCAAGACCTGTGATTTTGTTTCCTGCTGTTTCCATAGCAGAACCAATCTTGGTTGCAAGATTCTGTCCTTTTGTATTGGTTTCATCAATCTGACTGTTTGCTTCTTTGTTATTGATGAAGATACTTCCAACAAGTTTAAACAAATCCATAATTCAATTAACCCCCTTCCTTTTCTATTTCAAAATTTTGCATGATTTTATAAGAATCTTTTATGGTTGCTTCAAGCTGTTCCTTTGTTGGTCTTTCACCCTTTGGTTTGTTACCAACTTTCAAATCATGCTTGAACTGTTCAAATGTTCTTTCATCCCAAGGTGGAAGTTTGTGAATATAGAATTCCCAAAGTTCATTGTGCTGTTGTTTTTCATCAAAGACTTCCAAGAAGTCCATCAATTGCCCTGCACCAATCACCTTATCAAGCAAAATAAATGGACTTGCGTATTCTCTGAATAGCAAGTCCATAAAAGTAAGATGGTTTACTTGAACAATTTTGAAACAACCTTGAAAAAATCCTTGAATTCCTGCTTCTGAACAACAGCAACAATCATTTCAGTGAAAGTTACCATATCAAGGTTTCCAATTTCCTTGACTGTCATTCCTGACAGACCTGAAAGAAAAGTGTAAATTTCATTTTTGCAGGAAGGAAGATTCTTCATAATGATAGATACAACTTCCATCACAACAGATACACCAAGCATTGTTGTAGCATCTGTGTTTTCATCTTCATCATCCTTCTGACTAATCATTGACTTCATGTCCTTGATTTTATCAAGTGTGATGATTTCCTTTAAATCCTTGAAACCAATCTTTGAAAGAATCCCAAACATTGGGAATAAGTCATCAGATTTCAGTGTTCTAAGTTCAAATTCCATTAGTCTTCACCCACTTTCTTTCTTGTTCTTTTTGCAGGTTCTTTGTCTTCCTGCACTTCAATCAGGTGTTTTGAAACTTCCATGATTTCAGAAATTCTTTTGTCATCAGCTTCAAACACTTCACCAATCTTGTGAAGTTTCCCTGTGTATCTGTCATTGAATTCATTTATAACCTTTACTTTTGCCATTGTTCAAAACCATCCTTTCTAATTACGCAAGTGTTTTTGGATAATAAATGTGATAAGGAAGGGTGTCAAGGTCAGAATCAAGGTCTGCATGACATGCAAATGTATATGTTCCAACCCCTTCTTTCTTATTTTCACCATTTGATTCAAGTCCACTTGTACAAAGTGCATTGTCCATAATGACAATGATGTTTTTACCGCCTAATGTCTTACCAACAAAAGCAATATTCTGAAGATAATCACCATCTTCAACATCTGCCTTTGATTCAATCAGGTCATAATTGGTATCTTTGGAAGTACCTTCAACACCAATGATTGCTGATTTGATGATATCCTTTGTGATTTCAAGGAAATTGATTTCCATTTCAGCAGTTTCACCTGTCTTGACTTTAAGACCTTTTACTGCAACCATTGCACCATCTGCTTCAATGTCTGCAAATTCAGGTGTGATTGTAATCTTAGAACCACCCTGTGTTGCACCCATAATTGAATTTTCAAAATTCCATTTGTGGGAACTTTCATCATAAGTCACATTCTTATGAATCGTACCTGCACCAAACAAAATCTTTTTAGGTGTGTCAGATGTCACACCTGTTTTTCCAAACTTTGCCATGTTTTACACCTTCCATTCTTTTATTTTTAATGTTATTTCTAATCTATGAATACCAAATTCAACTGAAGGAACAGGATATGCTGTCACATACATGATTGCAATTCCTGAACCACTTTTCATGATGTCTGTCATTCCATCACATCCAAATGTGTCCTTCAGTAATTCCTTTACAGTTTCAAGATTCAGAAAACTTCCTTTTGTGTTACCTGTCAGAATGAAATTACATTCTTCCATTCCATCTTCATTCAATGGTTCTATTTCCTGATATTCACCAACCCAATATGTTTCAGGAATATCAGAAGTCCATTCCATGAATTCATAGGGAATGTTTAATGATTCTAACAGGTTGTTTATATAATTAAGACCTTCAGTTGTCATTATCAAACACCCCCAAAATATCTTTCAGCAACAGACTGAATCTTTCCTTCTGTTGCTGTGAATGCTCTGTATAAAGGTCTGTTTGCTGTTTTACCATTGGTATAATAAGCATTCAATCCTTTCTTTCTCATAATAGCAACAACTCTTTTTGCTTCTTCCTTGGTGTATGTCTTCCCACCTTTTGGTGCTTGTGGTTTTCCACCTGTGTCAACAAAGACCCAATAACCTTTTCTGCCACCACCATTGATTGCATGTTCACCTGTTCCAAATTCTTCATAGATTGCATTCCAATAATCTGAACCAATGTGAACTGCAAGTGCATCTTCATCAACCTTGTAATGATAAGAACCTGCTGTCTGTGATGTCTTTCTTCTGCTATTTCTTTGTGCCTGTGACTTGATTTCACCACCAATTTCATGAAGAAAAGCAATTGCTTTATCTTTCAGTGCTGTTTTCACATTCACTGAATAACTATGGAATTCTACATTCTTAGACACCTAAACCACCCCCAACATACTGAAGCATGATTTCCAAGTGCTGATGCATTCCCATAGGGTCATCAATCATTAAGATGTGGTATTCAACCCCATCAATAATCATTCTTGCATTTTCAGATGTTGCATCAATCTTTGTTTCATCCTGTTCTGATTGAATCACACCTGTTTTCAGATTGAATGGATTCCAAACCCATTTCTTTGAAAGATTCCTGAAGGATTTAAAATCACAGATGAAAATGTGTGTGGATGACTGCACCTTTGCACTGTATTCACTAATGTCATTCTGACCATTGGATAAGTCCAACCAACCTTTCAGTGATGTGACATCCATCCACACATGTTCTTTTTCACCAATAATGTTCTTTTTTCCTTCATCTTTCACCTGAATCAATGCAGTTGTGTTTCCACCAACTGATATCATCAGAATCTTGCTTTCATGTAAGGTTTTAAAAAACCAAGCAGGGAAACAGGATATCCCATCACTTGGTTATTTGCATCATAATCAACATAGGTCACAGAATGTCTTGACAGTGATTCAGATTTAATTCCAACCTTATCACGCATATCAACTTCATATTTCAGAAGATTGATGATTCCAACCTGAATATCTTCAGGATAGACAACTTTTGTGACCATGTTGGAATCAACAGTGAACACTTCTTTGTCAAGTCTTATGAAGTTCTTACCAACTTCAGTGACCACATACAATCCATCATTCACTTCTGATTCTGAAATCTGAATGGTGTCACCCACTCTGATGAATGGATGACCACCAAAGATTCTGTCACCAAGACTGTTTCCTATGAATCTGATGCTTCTGTTCTGAAAATTGTTATTGGTGTACTTCCTGATAAGAAGTTCCAATGCATTCAGCTTCTTTTGAAGAATATTTGTGTTCTGCCCTATGAAATCAGGCATGGACACAATATCATCAACTGATATAATCATCAGATTCACCGCCTTTCTTTACTTAGGCAGTAGGTGTGACTGCTGTTTTAAGAATGACAACCTTTGCTTCATTTGTAAGTGCAGGCATACCATGTGCAGTACATACAATTTCATCACCAACACCAATGTGTCTTTCATGTTCTACTAAATTACCTTTCTTTAAGAAATAAGTAATTGCAGACATATCATCTTCTGTTTCTGCATCATTATCTAATTTAATAATTGGATTGAAGTATGCAGGTGTGCTGACTGCTGTGACCATATCATTTTCTTTTACAAATGGAAGGGATTTCTTAACTTCTGCAATATTAGAAGAAGTTACCTTTGTAGAACCACCCATCTTATACCATGTATCAAACTTTGGTACTTTATTTGACACAACGACATCACATCCTGCAATCTTACCAATTGCACCGCTGACCATAACCCCATCAGAATATTTGTTTTTATCAATGAAGTCAGGGTCTTTTCTTAACTGTGTTTTCTGTTTGGAATGGATAAGAATGACCTTTTTGCTGTCTTCTTCTTCACCAAATACATCAACACCTTCAACAATTGCATTGTAAGAAATTGCACCTGCTGTTGCATCACAAATGTTTTTAGATTCAATAAGAACATTAACTCTATCATTGTCTAATTTTTCAGAAATAGACATTGCAATCTGATTTGTTGCAGTTCCCATTGGGTTTCCATAACCTGACATCTGTGCTTCATCTGTAAGCATTACACCTTTACCGATTTTCTTAACACCATACTGTGATGTTGTGAATGCCATTTTTGTAGAATCAATCTTTTCACCTTCCTGAAGGTCTTTTGCTTCTCCAATATAACCCCATTTAGGAACAGTTACTGTTGAACCTGCCTGTCCACTTAAAGTGTTGTCAACTTTAATATACCCTGACATAACAGCTTTCTTTTCAACTTTTGCGTTAATCATATCTAACACAACCTGTGGGTCAAATACATCACCATTTACTAATGTTGTAGTTTTACTTAAATCTGCCATAATTCTTTCACCTTTAACCTTTCTTAATCATTTACTAATGTTGTATATAATTCAGGATTTTCTTCTTTTAACTTCACCCTTGATGCATATCCCATCTTTTTGAAGTCTTCTTTTGTGACTGTTGGAACATCTTCTTCATGCTTTTCGAGTTTCTTTTCTTCAATCTTCTTAGTGGAAGTTGATTCAAACTGACTTGGGAACTGTGTTTTCAGTCCTTTCACCTTGTCATCAAGACCTTTTACCTGACCATCTTCACCAAGTTCAGGTTTCCAATCACTGTCATGATTCATTTTATAAATCAGATAATCAATGTCGGTTGCCTTTGCACCTGCTGAAAGAAGACCAATCTTCAGTGCAGATTCTGTCTTTGCTTCAGCAAGTTCTTCCTGCTGTTTCTGAATAGTTGCTTCATATTCTGTAATTTTTGTCTGCACATCTTCCTGACCTTTAGTTGCTTTCTGAAGTTCTGCAATCAGCTTCTGTGATTCTACATCCTTTGCAACCATTGCATCATGGTCAGTCTTTAATTTTCCATATCTCACATCAAGATTTTCTTCTGATGCAGTATAGATTTTGTTCTGTTTCATAGCATCAAGAATTCCTTTGACCTGTTCATCAGTCAAGTTCTGTGCTTTCAATAATTCCTGTAATGTCATTGTTATATTCCTTCCTTTCACATTTACAATTTTTACAAGTTATGTCTTGGATGTGACTGTCAGTCACTGATGTTTTACATGGTCACCCATGAAAATGACATAAAAATAAAGCAGTTTAATGTCTTACTTAGGACATAATAAAAACACCCTGTTTCCAAGGTGTTTAAATTACTGTGTTCTATCCATGAAGAAGTTCTTCCAATATGGATTTTCTTCATCAAAGATTTTCTTTTGTTCTGATGTCAATGCATGTGGGTAATCTCTGAACATATTGAATTCAGTCTTCTTATCAAAAGAAAAGACCCATTCACCTTTTACTTCAGGATTGTTCAACCACCATATCTTATCATCAGGGTTGTTTTTATACCATTTACTTGATTGTTCCATTTTTTCCCTTCTTCTGTGCAGAATCTGATGTGTTGATGTAACCAAGTAAAGATTTGAAATCATCTGTTGAAAAATTACTTTCTTCAATATCAATCATGAAATCATAAGTTGATGATGTTCCATAATCTGATGTGGAAGTACAACCAAACCTGTCATGAAGTGTACTTTTAGGATTTCCATTGAAATCTGTCCAACCACTATTATATGCTGATTGTAATTCTAAATATTGAAGTTTTCCTTCTTCTGTTTTTCTGACAATAGAAGCATGTTTTCCAACACATAAATAGTATTCTTTACCTATTTCCACCTGTTTCAATAACCTATTACCAACAGTCAATGAACATTTTCCATCTGCTTTCAAGGTTTTGATTCCTTCAGTTTTTGATAAACCATTAAGATTCAGACCATTTGAAAAGAATTCCTGACTTTTGTTTCCCCTAAAATCAAGAATATCCCATCCCTGTTTTTGTCCAATATAAGCAAGACCAACAGAAGCACATGAACCTGAAGTTCTGTCACCACCTGCAAGAAGATTGATGATTTCTTCTTCTGTCATCTTCTTAATTTGATTCTGAACAGGATTATAATCAACATTCATCTGATTCAATCTTTTGAAAAATCCATCATAATGTGAATCTTTTGAACCTGTCGGTTTAGGTAATGTTTTCAATTTCATTGTATCAGCATTACTTGGTAACTTCAAATACTTCTTTTTGAAGTCTTCAAAGGACTTTGATTTATCCAATCCAAAGAATGATGCTCTGTCCTGAAGGGTTTTCAATTCAGATTCATCCAATGCCCATTTTGCCCTTTGAAGAAGTTGACATCTGCAATTGCAGACATTCCTTGCAGAACCACCAATGGATGGTGCTTTCATCTTTTCACCGCCAACTTCAAAGAAGTCATCCCATTCCCTGATTTGACCATCTGCTTCCTGATGCCAAGGTCTTGTGACTGAATCAAGTGTTGCATCCCATTGTTTTACAATGTCAGCACCCTTTTTCTTTGCTTCAGTACCTGCATCAAGGAATCCTTGCTGATTTACTCTGTGACCTTCAGTTCTTGCAATTCTCATTGCCATGTTCAAGGCTTTTGACATTGGATTGTTCATACCAAGTGCAATCTTATATGCTACCTGTTGCCATGTTTCACCATTTGCAATTCCCCTTGATAATTCTGCCCTAATGGTAACTTTCAGCTTTTTGACATCTTCAGCAAGTCTTCCTTTCAAGACATCACCTGAATGATACTTGGAAGACAGTTTTGAATCTGTCTGAAGTGCAGTCAGCACTTTCTTTTGGTCAATTGGAACTGTGATTGGAATTCCCTGTTTCTGCAAAGAATACATATTTCCAATATATCCATTGTGATAAGCATCCTGAAGATATTCATTGATGGTTTGATAAGACCCTTTGTTCAGCTTATCAAGAATACCATCAATCTGTTTTTTCATTGCTTCCTGATATTTGACCTGATAGATGATAGACTGAAGATTCTGCATATCAGTTCTAAGATTCAGGTCATTGATTGATTTTTGCAAGTCTTTTGATGCCTGTGCATATACCTGTTTCAATTCACGCAAGGTCTTTTGTTCCTGCTGAAGCTGATATTTAGCAATCTGTTTTTCAGTCTTATTCATCTAGGTCTTCACCACCTTCTTCAGGAACAATCCCTTCCAAGGTGGATTGTGCAAGCTGATTATCCTGTTCTTCATCTTCAGGAAGTTTGTCTTTGATATCTTCATAATCAATATCAAGTATTTCACAGATGGTCTGAATGATTGTTTCATCATCAAGAACACCCTGAAGTGACAGGATTATATTGATTTGTATCTGCTGTTTCTGTGCATCAGTCAATTCAATCTGTGCATTATCCTGTGCATTGGTCATGACCTCACGTTTAAAATCAAACCACACATCTGTGACCTGATAATCAGTTCCATCAATTCTGTTGATTTCACCAATAACAACCTTCACAATCTTCTTCAGGAACTGCTTCATTCTGATTTCCAACTTGTTACACTTCAAATCAAGAAGTGCATATCTTGATTTGATAACAACATTGGTCACATTACCATCACCAAGCTGTGCAGAATTGAATCCCATTCCAAATCTATAAATGTTCTTTTCATCTTCCTGCATCTTTGCCTGTCTTGCCTGATATGGAATATCTATTGTGTGGACTTCCACACCCCCTTCAGGGTCAACACCAATCATCTTCTTGGTCTTCAGATTCTGCTGAAGTTCATCAAGATTGTCACCTTGGAAACCTTTGACAACATGCAATGGATAATCAAAATCAGCAAGGTTATTTGAAAGACCACATGACATAATGTCATAGTCATCAATCAAATCCTTGATTGGTTTAAGTCCTGACCACTGCTTTTTGTTATTATCCAATCTGAAGAATGGAATAAAACCAAAGTTTTCATAATAGATGGAATCATCACCATCTTTCTTATAAATCACATGTGGTCTTGGATTGATTGGTTCTGATTCATCAAGAATCAGCTTTCCTTCTTCTTCCTGCACATAGAATGTTGTCTGATTTTCATCCCATACCTGAATACGTTTGATGACCTTGTTTTCCTTGGTTAGCTTGTCCACATACCAATAAATCACATAGGCACATCCATCATCTGTGTCCTTTTCTCTGACTTCTACAACACCAAGGGAATCTGCACATTCAAATGACAGCTTTCCATCTTTATTCATGTAAGCATACATATATTCAAATCCCTTTGCCATTGTACCTGTCAGAACATCATTCAATTCACAGATGAAGTCATCATCAAAGTATTCATCCAATCTTGTCTGAAGTTCAGGAATATCAGAATGGATGATTCCATTTTCACCTGACAACATGTACTGCACTGCTTGGTCAACCAATTCAGTGAAGAATGGATGTGAAATCTTGACATTGCTTCTTGTTGTGTCTTCCACTAACTTTCCATCAGCATTAAAATAAAACATTCTATAATGCATGATATCATGGTCTGCATCATAATATTTTTGACCAATGGAAGCAAGGTTCTTCTTGGTTGACACCTTGTCTTCCTGAATAAACTTCAGAATTTCATCTTCCTTTAACACATTTCTTCACCATCCTTTCTAATACAACCAAGCATTTCCAATGATGTCATCTTCCAACCCATAACGCATTGCATCCATTAAGTGGTTGAAATCATCAATTGGTCTGTTCAGTTTGTTTCCAAATTTATCTTTATCCCATGTATAGTTGGATATTTCTGTCAGGAAGTTGACACATCTTGGATGGACAATGATTTCAAGGTCTTGAATCCACTGTATTCCATTGTTGATGCTGTCTTTTCCTTTCTTTGCCCCCTTGATTCTTAGTCCAAGGGATTTCAATTCATCAATGGACTTTGGTTCAGCAGAATCACCTGTGAATTTCTCTTTTCCATATCCCATTGATGATAGTTCTTCATATATTTTTTTATTGGACAAACCTGTTTTATAAAGTTCATCCCACACATACAATTTCTTATTTTCCAAATCAAGAAACATGATTGGTGATGCTGAAGGGTCATTTGTATAACCAAAGTCAAGTCCACATCTTGTTTTGCAATTCCTTACATCATCAAGTGTGAATGCCTGTTCTTTCCAATTCTCATATACAAGACCATCAACGATTCCCCATCCACCAAGACCTGCAACTGCATATCTTCTTGGATTGTTCTTTTTCATCCTTTCAAACACCTGCAAGTCTGCTTTGTCCAACCATTCATTGCATAAATAGTTGGTTGTCAGTGCAAGTGTGTCAGGGTCAGGATTATCAAAGAATCGTTTCTTCATCCAATGATGTTCATTCCAAGGGTTGAATGTCAGTGTTATCTGCTTCCATAGTCCATCAGGACATTCACCCCTGATTGATTCATCCAACATATCAAAATCAGCTTCAGACATGATTTCATATGCTTCTTCAATCCACATCCAACATAGACATCCTTTATCAACTGCAATAGATGTGACTTTCAAAGGGTCATCCAATCCCCTGAAATATATCTTTTGACCTGTTGGAAGATATGTTGCTTCCAAAGGTGACAATGTGAACTGCCATAAATGGTCAACACCAAATCTGTGACATGCCCATTTCAAATCAGCATAACAAGAATCTTTCAATGTTCTGAAGGTCTTTCTGATGACCAACAGATTTGATTCAGGATATTTCATCAGGTTGTAAATGTACCAAAGTGCTGTTGTCTTGGATTTCTTGGAAGCACGACTTCCTTTTACAACTCTGTATCTTCCTTTGAAATTCCAAAATTTTTTATATCCTTTTCCAACGATATCAGGCAGATGATAATATTTCTTATTCAAATTTATCACCTTCCCTTAACCTGAAACATCCATGCTCTTTGCATTTATGTACATCCATCAATCCCTGTGTCAATACACCATGATAATGTGTGCAGTAAGCAACAGGATGATTGGTAAAATTTCCATCAATGCACCAATAAGAATTCTTGGTCTTTGGGACTTGATTCTTTTGTCTTTTCCGTCTTCTTTTTAGCTGTTCTTTTCTGTTGCCCTTTCCTTTTCCATTATTCCTGTGTTTATTCTTCAAGGTCATCTTCACCCCCAAACACAGGAATGGAAACATCAACTTGAATTTTGTCATTCCACATTCCAACATGCTTCCCTAATAATTCAAGTGCTTTTATTTTGGAAGCAAGTTTAACTTCCCTTTTGGAAGATGAACCATTCACTGAATCAGAATCTTCAACCTTGTATGATTCAATACATGCAAGGTCATCATCAGATGCATTTGTATTTATTTCACCATCAGGGTCAACAACATCTGTTATCTTAACAAATGCTATTCTTGCAAGTTCCTGAACAATCCTATCTTGATTGATTCCTGTTCTTCTGCTTCTTTCTGCCATTGCCTTTGAAATAGCTTCCTGAATACTAACATTTGCTAACAACCTTGCACCTTGCTCATTTGCTGTTTTTGGTGAATACCCTGCCCTTATTGCAGACTGTGTTGCATTCAGGTCAATCAGGTATTCTTCAACAAATTTCTTCTGTTTGTCAGTCAGCTTTCTTGCCATCCTGCAACACTCCTTTCTTTGTTATTTGCCAACGCAAAAAGACACCTGCCCTTTTCAGGGTGGTGTCTTTCTCTAAACCTAATTATTACATGATATAGTATACTATATCATTAGTGTGGGTTACAACCTGACTACTGTGGGAACTTTTTATCAAATGCACTTAATGCTTGGATATGCATTTCTCTGACATAATCATAACTGAACCCTATGTCTTTTGCACATTCTTTTAAGTTCTTACCATCAATATAAACAATATTCAATATCTTTCTAAAAATATCATTTTCAATCTGATGAATCATATCAATTACTTTGATTCTGAAATCAACAAATACCTTTTTCATATCTTCAAGAATTTCTTCTTGTTCAAATATTTTTGAAAATGTATGTGCCATTTTATCAGGGTCAGGTGATGTCTGAACCCTTTCTTTATCATATCTAATTCCTGCAACATCTAATGTTGCTCTTAATCTCTGAATATATTCTTCTTGTTCAAGAATTTTATTTTGCTGTTCTTGAACCTGTGATAAGTATTCTTTAGCTGTCATCTATTCATCCCCTGTCCTTTCTGTTCTTGGTGTTCTTGCTAAAACACTACTACTATATATTTATTTTTTTTTCACCTAAAATCATATAAATATATAGTAAAATACAATAAAATTACTATTTTTTATTTAAAAGTGAAAAGTACCAAGAACACCAAGAACACCAAGAACAAAAGTCTTGAAACCCTTATAAATAAAGGCTTTTTGTTGTTCTTGCTAGTGTTCTTTGTTGTTCTTGCACACCCTTCAACCACTGCTGTGTGCTGTTCTTGGTGGTGTCAAAATTCTAAGCACCAAGAACAACCAAGAACAGTTTATTCAATCAATTCCTTCATGTAAGGAAGACCACCAAGAACATCAACAAGCTGATGCCATTCATCCAACTTATGATGTGACCTTTGTTCAATGATTCTTGCAATCACTTCATAGTTCATCATGACTGTTCGCTTCTGATTGTATGATGATGGAAGAAGTTGAATCATCTGCCACCAATCAATTTTGTCATGATTCTGAAGGAAGTCTTGTCTTGCATTATTGATTGCATCAATAACCATATCCACCACAATCAGGTTAGTCTTGGAAAGATGTTCAGTGCTGAAGTCATTCAAGGTCAAATCCCTGCTGTGAATCTTATGCATGGTAGAACAACTATTTGCAACAGTTCCAATCTTGTATGTATCAAATTCCTTCCACCAATACAAAGGTGCTTCAATATCCATCCATACCTGAATCATTCTGTCATATTTTCTGTGTTCTGTTCCTGCATTGAATAATGTTTTCATCAGCTTCAGGTCATTATCACCGACTGCATAACATCTGAAGTTGTCACATCTTCCAAGTCTGTCTTCTTTGTTGCAGACACCCTTTTCTTCAATCAGTCCACATTTACCACAATCAACTGCATCATAACTGTCTGACTTATCCCAACTGTTCTTTGGGTTTCTCATTCCATGGATAGCAGGGTCAAAACCCTGCACATCCAAAATTTCACATCTTAACATCAATTCACCGCCTAACTAAAAATTATTAAAAATGTCAATAAAACCATACAAAATGAAGAAGTTTCATCATTTTTCTTTTCTAAATCACCATAAATTCCCCAAATAATGAAGATAAGTGCTAATTTTAAGAACATTAAATGTCACCTTCTTTTCTATGAAGTGACCTGTCAGCACTGAATCCTTCAGGATATCTTGCTTTCAGCTTGTCAATGTTTGTCTGCATCACATCATCCATATCAAGGTCAAGTGCTTCACATGCTTCAGCAATCATCCAAAGACAGTCACCAAGTTCTTTCTTGATATGCTCTTTGTCAAATTCATGTCCCTGATATACCTTCTGAAGAATTCCTGCAACTTCACCTGCTTCTGAAGTAAGTCCAAACACTGCATGATGCAATCTTCCTTCCTTATTGTCATATGGAATACTGCATGTTCTCATTGCTAATTTTTGATATTCTTTTCCTGTCATTTTCTTACACCTTTTGCAATCATCAAATGAAGCACCAAAACATCCATCACACTTCATTACATTGATTTCCTTTCTTTAATCTCTGCCATCTTTGCACTGTTCAATCTTGTATCACCATGTACCCTGCTATAAGAAAGATATCCATTCATTCTGTCAATCTTTGTCAGGTTCGTTGAACCACACACAGGACACACATCCATTTCAAGTTCCTGATGTCCACAATCATCACAATATGCAAGTGATAAGTTCACACCTTCATAGAATCCTTTATCCATTGCCCTTCTGACTAATGTCCTGATTGCATCTTTGTTGTAGTCAATCGGATATCTTACATATTGGATTTTCCCACCATTGCATAAATCCCAAAATCTACCTTCCAAATCCTGCTTCTGAATTGGTGTGATGTCTTCAGTCACATGACAATGGAAGCTGTTTGACACATAAGGTCTGTCAGATACATTTTCAATCACACCATACATTTTTCTGAACTGTTCAATCTGAAGACCACAAAGTGATTCAGCAGGTGTTCCATAGATTGCATATAACCAACCATCTTCTTCCTTGAATTCATTCACCTTGTCATTGATATACTTCAGAACATCCAACGCAAACTGTCCATCTTCCACAAGGGATTTTCCATTGTATAATTCCTGAAGTTCATTCAATGCTGTGATTCCAAAGGATGCAGTCATTGGTTTCAGCAATGGTTTGATTTTGTCTGTTGGTTTCAGGTGTCCACCATAGAAACCACCTTCACAATACTGAATTGGGTTTGTTGATGCTTTCATTTCACCAAGATAGTCATATGTCCTTTGGTGAATCTTTCTAATCATGTTCAGATAATAATCAAGCACTTCATAGAAGTCTTTGCTTTCCTGTCTTGATTTTGCAAGAATCATTGGAAGATGAAGACTGACTGCACCAATGTTGAATCTTCCAACAAACACAGGTTTGTCTGATTCATCAGCAGGATGCATTCCACCTTTTTCATACCAAGGTGATAAGAATGCCCTGCATCCCATAGGGGAAACAACCCTTCCATATTTCTTATACATGGAAGCAACATATCCTTCACCTGTCAGTGATAACCAATCAGGATACATTGTTTTGGAACTGCATTCAATCCCTGCTTCAAAGACATCTTCATTGATGCATCCTTCACCATGCAGATTTTCATCATACAAAAATACCAACTTAGGGAATAACACAGGCTTTTTGTTTCCTTCTTTCCCCTGCCCCTTTGCATGAACTTCAAGGAATGTGATGGATGCCATCTTTCCAAATTCATCTGTTGCAAGACCAAATGTCATTGTGATGAATGGATAATCACCCCTGCTTGAACCAACTGTGTTCAGTTTCATTTCTATTCCTTGGAATCCCTGTTCAAAATCTCTTTTGACCTTTTGCATTGCATAGGTGTTTGCATTCTTTGATACATCATCTGAATCAAGTTCTGAATATGCTGATATCATTTGATAGTATTCATCAACATATTTCTTGAATGATTTCACTGCATAAGGTGAAAGAATCTTGTCCACTTCAGGAACAGTGAATCCACCATACTGCTGTGAAGCTGTTGAAAGAATAATGTCACCAAGTACATCAAAAGCAGTGTCAAGGGTCTTTGGTTCGTTATACCAAATATTTCCCATTTCAAAACCACCTGACATGACTGAACCAACATCACACAGACAGCAGTTCATTGTGTCCAATCTTGCAGATTGGTCATGTACATATATGTAACCATCCTTACATGCTTGAAGTTCTTCTTGTGTCATAAAGAATTTTCTGTACAGTCTTTTATTCAGGTCATTGAATATCAAGCATCTTTTAGTTGCTACCAATGTGCTGTCAGTGTTTGCATTCTCTTTGTCACCAATGAATCTGATGGATTGTGATTTCTGATATACCTTATCCATCATGTGAACAAAGTCTTTTTTATAGTTGCGATAGTCTTTATATGACTTTGCAATTCTTGGGTCAAACTGTTCCAATGATTCTTCCACAACATTGTGCATGTCTGCAATTGGAATCAGTTCTGTGTTCAGCAATGACAGTCTTAATTCAACAATATCCTTCAGTCTGTCAAATGCTTCATCATCAAGGTCAATCATGACCCTTTTTGCAGATTTTGTGACTGCATTCTTTATCTTCATGAAGTCATAACCTTCATGTGTTCCATCTTTCTTAATTACTTTCATGCAGAATCACCTTTCCTTCCTTCAGTGATTTCTGAACATCAATCACCCTTTGATTGGTAGAACCTGCCCAAGGATAATTGACATCTTTCAATTCTTCAATGAATTCACCATCCACAAGAACATCAACATATTTCATCACTGCTTTCATATATTTGTTATTCATGATGGTTTCCCAATCATATCCTGTGTAAATCCAAATAGTCTTAGTTGGAAACTTCTTTTTGATTTCCTGACACAGACAGAAAACTGTTCCTTTGTTGGTTGAAAATAAAGGGTCACCACCGCTGAATGTAATTCCTGCAATGTGCTTCTTTTTCAGTTCCTTGAAGATTTCCTTCTTTGCTCTGATATCAAATTCAATACCATCATCAGGATTCCATGTCACAGGATTTTGACAACCCTTGCAATGATGACTGCATCCTGCCACCCAAAGAACTACACGCAAACCATCACCATTATTCATGTCATCTTTTGTAATGTTATGATAATTCATCAACAGTTCACCGCCTTTCCACCAAGTTCCACATACTTCTTCATGTACCAATCAGCTTTCTTCATATCTTCAGCACCATTCTTGAACACTGCCCTTTTTCTGTACTTCCATACATTCAACAGACAAAAGTGCTTGACTGCTGTTTTCCCAAAGATTGCTATCATTTCATCAATACATTCCATTCCACCATCCTGACAATAGTGGGATGGATGATTGACAACATCTTCTGCAAATGATAACTGACCATCTGTTTCTTCATGTAATTCCATCATCCATCATCCTTTCTACTTAATAAAAATTATTGCTTTCTTACCATTCAACCTGACATCCTTCCTATCACATCCAAGGTGTTTCTTAATTTCCTTAGTGAAAGTCTGCATTGCAATTCTTGTGAATCCATTTTCATTGCAAAATGTGTCATACCTTGCAAATACTTCTTTGGTTTCATGGTTTAGAATTTCATCTTCTTCCACTTCTTCCAAGAATAGAAGAATTGGATTGTTGTCTTTTTCAAAGTTGTCAACTTCATCCTTGACCTTCTGTGATTCTGTGAATCCCTGATTTGTCAGAACTCTTTTCAATCCTTCAATACCAAGTTTTATCAGGTATTCTGCAACATCCTGTTTCTTCAGCTTCCAAGTGATTCCTGCATCAAAGTCATCATCATTCTTGCTAAATTTAGCATTAAATGGAATGATGACAAGTCTTCTTTTGATTGCTTCAAATCCTTTGTTTCTCATTCTTGGAATCTCATTTGCACTGAATAACAGCTTGACTGTTGGTTTGAAGAAATATGCATCCTGACCTTTGTTTTCTGCTTTGATATCATTTCCACTGACAATCTTCTTGAACTGTGCAATCACCTTTCCTTGCAGGAATTCATCACTGATATCATCACCAATGTTTGCAAGTTTTCCAAACATGGTTGTTGTGCTGAATCGTTCACCAAGTTCATCCATATCAAGTGATACATAGTTTGGTCTTCCAAGCACATTCTTCACCATATCCAAAAATGTTGATTTACCATTTGACCCTGAACCTGTCAGGAAGAATGATTTTGATAATTCATTTTGTCTGAAGAAGCAATATCCAATACATTCTTCAAGTAACGCTCTGATTTCATCATCCTGACAGGATATTTTGTTCAAGGTCTTATCACACAATTCACTGTATGCTTCAGGATTATAGTCCCAAGGAATCATGTTTGTAATAACATGGTCAGGACTGAATGGAAGAAGTTCATCTGTTGCTAAGTCATAAAGACCATTCCTGAATGCAATCAGATTTGCATCTGTAACCTGTGTTTCTTCAGGTGTGATGATTTCCAAATACTTCAGGGTTTCCACTCTGTGATTTGCTTTCAGTGTTGGAATCAATTCAACCATCTTGGATTCAATGAATCTGTAACCTGATTTATAAATCCCACCATCATACACATGAAGCTGTCCCTGAATCCTTTTGATGTGATATTCATTCTTCATGTACTGACCAAAAGCATTGTGCAAGAATGTTTTTCCTTTGTAGAAAATTGGTTTTGCAAATGCATCATCCCTTGTGATAACATCCATTTCTTCTTCTGATAATGCATCCTGAAAGATAAAATGATTGATGTTATCTAATACCCTTCTTATTGGTTCTCTATCCAACATAAGCTGTGACTGAAGAATCAGGATGTATTTGAACAATTCATCATTCCTTCCATCCCCTTCCTGCAAGTCTGCAAGATTGATGGTTGTATTCACAGGAATCAATTCATCAGGAACTTCATCAATGTCATCAGGTTCAAAGGATGGTGGGAATCTATCAACATCATTGACCCTTAGTGGTATGTATGTTGAACCTGAATGAATATCTGCAATCAATCCAACTGCAAGTTTTTTATCCTTTCCACCCTTTTCAATCCTGTGTTCTGTGTCTTTCCAATAGCTGTGAATGTGTCCATTTTCAGGATTTTCAAGAATCAAACAATTCCAATTGTTCTTTTCTGCCATATCCCAAAACTTCTGTGACAGTTCATCAGTATCAAATGAAATATCAACAAAGTCCTGATTCAGGATTGCACCAAATGACTGATTCCCTTGAACATCATCCCATGAAAGAAGCTGTGCATCCTTGACCTTCATGGTTGCTTTCTTTCCTGTACCTGTTGCATAGCCTTTGAAGACCATGCTGTTTCCTTTCCAATCCAATCAATTTCACCTTCTTCCTTCACAAATTCCAAATCCTGATAATCTGTCATAAGCTGTGTCTATATACCACTGCTTATTTAGTTGTCTTGGAACTTTGACACCATTCACTTCATCATTGAAGATAAAGCAGTGTTCAGGTGTTCCTTCAACCTTTGCTTTACTACCATCTTTTTTAATTTTCCAAAGTCCACCATCAGATTCATTTACTGATGCAAAGACCCTGACACATTTTTCATTCAGCTTCTTGGTATTACCAACAAACCTTGTGAATGTCTTCAATCTGCCTGTTGCAGGATTGATTGCTTTGTGTTTTTCCCAATGTCCACCATGCATGATGTAGTCATACTTTGATGATATCTTCTTGACCATCTGAAATTCCTTCAGGTCTTGACATCCATTGATAGTTGCTTCAATTGGGATTCCCTTGACCAACCTATCAACTAATGCTTTGTTTATGATTGGAAGGTCATAGTCAAGTGGTGACAGTTCTTTCACATAAGCACCTTTTCTTTCTATCTTGCCATTACTAAATATGAACACATAATTGTTGACATCCTTTTCCCAAATAGAACTGATTTCATCAAATTCCAATTCCATATTGCAACGCTTTTCCCATTCAAAACAAATATCATCCATCTGTTCAAATGCTTCATCTGTATCAGGAAGACTGACAATCAGACCATCTGTGTTTGACTGAATCAATTCAAATCCATCAATCACTTCCAAATGTTCTATCAGGTCAATCAGCATCAACTGACCATTCAAGCAGATAAGGTTTGCATTCCTTGGGTCATATGCTAATGAATTGATTGCTTTACTGATTCCATAAGTTCCATTGATGACAATCTTCAATGGTGCTTGTTCTTTCTTTTTACCTGCATGTTTTAATTCAATTCTTCTGTTATAAATCATTTTGAACTTTTCAGGTTTCTTACTGTTTCTTGTAAGCAGGTTATGGAATATCATTAGTCTTGGATAGAAGGAAGCAACATCAACATGCCATATCTGCCTACCATGTCCAAGATTCTGATATTTTTCTTTTCCTGCATGGATTCCACCCCAACTGATGTTGTGTTCCAATCCTGCAATAATCATGTTCAATGATTCTGAATACACTTCTTTCTGATTAGTTTTCCCAACCATTGACATGTAAAAATCAATTGCTTTTCTGTATTTCTTTATCTGTATGCAAGGAAGTACAAACAGGTCAAATTCATCATTTCTTCTGACCTTTTCACATTCCAAAATCTTTGCACTGATTTGTGCCTTTGTCAGTCCAATGTCCCTGATTGATAGAACTTCAGGGAACATCTTTATTAGTGACATGATTGCATCAAAGTCTGCTTTCCTTTGCATGAATACTTCAACAGTCTGTTCCACATCATGTCTACAATATTTAACAGTTTCCTGAAGTTCTTCTTCTGTCAGCTTTCTTGGAATATCAAATGGAATGGATGATTCTTTCACCATGTTTCCGAGACTTCCTTCAAAGAACTTCAGTCCCCTGTCAATCTTTGCTTGGAACACATCATATGACAGTAATGGAATTGACCTGAACAGATTTGAAAATGTCCAACCTGCTTTTTCTTTGATAATAATGTGGTCATTGATTTCCTTTGGATTCATGTCACAAAGGATTCCTTTCAAGATGTAATCATCATAATGATGATTGTTGAATCCAACCCATATGTCTGTTTTGTGTTCCTGATAGAATTGTTTAAGGTCAGAAGGTGAATTGATGATGACATGTTCTTTTCTATTGTCCATATCAAGGATGACCACAAGCCAATCCTTGATAAACACTTCAAAGTCAAAGAACAGCATCAGATTCACCTACCTTTCTTTATACTTCATACACATCTTTGATTTTGAATGTGTTATAGCCTTTCTTGTTCTTGCCATATTCAAGAAGGAATTCAAGACTTCCATCAATGGTCTCCATCATGTCCATAATCATGTCATTGTACTGACCATATGTTTTGAATTCCACTGTGTCATTGACATCAAGACTTCTAAGGAACTTGTTGACCTGTCCAATCTGCCATCCTTCTGTGATAAGCTGATTCATGAATAAGCAACTGTTTTCAAAGTCACCTTCAAGGATTCTGAACTGAACTGTGAACATTGGTTCACCTGCATGTTTTTCTGAACCACATTCCTTGATTTCCATCTTGTCAATTTTAACTTCATATGTACCAACAGGCACTTCACGATAGTCACCCTGACCACCATTTGCTTCTGCTTCAGCAATATCTTTCTGAAGTCCTTCTGTGTCCACATTTTTATCCCATTTATCAAAAATACTCATTTCATTCACCTTTTTAACCTTTCTTAATCATTTAACATATTTACAATTCTATTAAGGAAATCAATAAAATTACTAACAACAGCATCTTCAAGTGCTTCTTCATTGGATTTCTTCAATCCACTGTCACCATGTTCTGTTGCTTTCTTGAACAGTTCATCAGGATTGACATCTTTCATTGCATCAACCTTTTCAATATCCACAACTGATTTCATGATTTCTGCACCAACTGTCTTGAAACCTAAGTCTTCAATATCATCCATGAAGACATCAAGTAACTTAGGATTTCTAATCATTTCTGTTTTCAGAATCATTGTGATTCCTTTGGTTGCATCCTTTGCACCATATCTGTTTCTAACATCCACGATTGTTTCAACAATGTGGTCATAAATTCCTGCTTCCTTTAATGCTTCAATAAATTTCTTCATGATTATCTTTCCTTTCTTGTTCTTCTTTTTCTTGCAGGTTTTTCTTCCCCTGCACCTGATAACTTCTTGATACCTTCACCAAATTCTTCTTTGGTGATGACCTTCATGACTTCCACACCATCAACAATCATGTCAACAGAACTACCTGCATGTTTCATCACATAATTGTCATTTTTGATGTCATAGAAGTATGTGTCTGCATCCAAGACAACTGTTTCTGAATCAGTGTTGGTTGTTCCATCTTGAACAGGTTCTTCAGAAGATTCTTTAACAGGTTCTGACTGTGTGCGTGATTTTCTTCCCCTTCTTGATGGTGTTTCTTCAGCAGTTTCTTTTGCTTCATCCTGAATTTCTTCAGCAGGTTTGACAAAAAAATTTGCTTCATCATACACTTTTAAAAGTTCATCCCAATCCAAAGGAATTGATGTGGTCTTGATGTTCTTTAATCTTCCACCGCCAAAGATTACTTCATTGGATTTGAAATTCAATGTTCTTGTTTCATCATCTTCCACAACTACCCTTGCCACAATGTCAACCATACCTGCAATTTTATTTGCAACCTTATCTGCAATGTTTGGTTTGATTGCTGTAATTTTATCACCTGACTTCTTTGTGATGTCCTTTGAAGTATCTTCATGAGAAATCAACACAATGTTTTCATAGTCAAGGTTCATCAATCTTCTGATGGTTGATAAGAATTCTGTTCTTACCTTGTCCCATGCCCTGAAGCTGTCATCTGATTCATGTGTGATACCTAATCTGTCATACATGAATAATCTGCATGATTCATAAGTATCTTCAAGAAGGTCAACAATAATGGTCTTAAATCCATTCTGACCTGCTGTCTTTTCAAGTTCATCAATAGCTTTCTTGAAGACATCCCATGCAAGAATCTTCTGTCTTCCTTCCATTGTGTCCTTGATAGGTAAATACTGCATAGTAACAAACTGAATGTTTCCATCAGTGTTCAGATTCAATGGTGAAGGTGCTGAATCCATAAATGTTGTCTTTCCTGAAAACGCACCACCATAAATCCATAATTTTCTTTTGGTTGTCTTTCCAACCTGTCTTCTTTCTGCACTTGGTAAAATCATATAGTCCAATCCTTTCTGACAATAGTCTTTATATTCACACCAATCACACAAATAAGATTCATTCTTTTCACACTTATCTGTAAGACCAATGTTCATACACGTTTCATAAAAATCTGCAACCTTGGAAGGGTCATAAACCACTTCTTTGATTTGAATTTCCTTTGCTTTAAGTTCTTCATAGATTCTGTTCCTGAAGTCCTGAAGCGTTTCTGTTTTCTTCTGTCTAATCTGAACCTTTGGGACAAACACAAAATACATTTTTCTGATGTGCTTTCCTGTGATTCTTTCAAAGAAATATTTATATACATGCAACTGTCTTGATTCCATATAGTGGTCAATGTTGTTTGAATACTTGAAATCATATAAATCAAACTGACCATGTGGAAGACCTGCATCATGCTTGGTACATGGAACAATCAAGTCTGCTGTTCCTTCATAAACATCATTCTTGAAATTGACTTCATGAAATCCCTCAGGAAGAAGTTCTTTCATCCTTGGAATCCAATATTCAAGTTTGATGATTTCATTGATGTGTGCATCTGTGATGATAGGATATGAATCTTTGTATTCCTGAATAGCTGTTTCCATATCCTTTTCCATGCCCCTGTGAATTGCTGTTCCAAGAATTAGCGGATTTGCAGGGTCATCTGTTGGAAGCACTTCAATGTTCTGTCTGTATCTGAAACCAAATCTTGCAGGACAATTTTCAAAACATTCTGCTGTTGAAAAATGAAAATTATCCATCTGACCACCTTCTTTTCAATAAGTCATAATTGTATGCAGTATTTGCATCATTCACCTTCAAGCAGTCAATGAAGTTCTTGAACAATTCAAAATGGTCAGGATAAAGAAGAATTCCATATCCACCTGCTTCATCAATTCTCTTCAGGTTGTGAATCTGAAGTGGTGAAGGTTTTCCATTTTCTGCCTTAACTTCAATCCCAAGGAATTTTCCATTGCAACATGCAAGGATATCAGGAACACCTGCTTTGGTGAATTCACCACCGCCCCAATATTTAATGAAATAGCAGTTATTTGATTTCAGGAAAAACTTGATTCTGTTTTCAAAATTCTTTTCTGATGCCATGTGTTCACCTACTTCACTGTAATTCTTACTGATGCACTAACATTGGAAGTCTTTGAATATGCTTTAGCAATGTCAGGATGGTCTGCTTTCAACTTCTTAGAATCAATGGTTGTTCTTGTTGTTGGTGCAACATACATGAATTTGACTTTTGCATTCTCAAATGACTTCACACCATGTTCTTCCATTGCCTGAAGCAACTTTTCTTTCATCAGCTTTTCCTGTTCTTCCAATTTCTTCTTCTGAACTGTAATGTCTGTGATTGCTTTCAGTACATCAGGAACTGTTGATTCAATAACCTGAAGGTCTGTTTCTTCAACCTGTTCTTCACACACTTTTGCAATGTCCTGACACACATCATTACAAGTGTCTTTCTTATCACAGAAATAACAGCAATTTGTGCATTCATTTTTATCATCAATAGCAACTTTACATTTCATCATAATATTCACCTTCCTTTTCTAATCTTTCATAATATGGTTCTGTGTCAGTCACCCAACCATTTGCATACAACACAAGACATATCCATGTGAAATTGACCAACATGATGACATATGGTTGCCAACTGATAATGCAGTCAATCCAACATATCCAATAAATCAGCGAAAACGCATTTAATGCAGTCAAGGCTTTGATTACAAAATTATGAATTTTTCTTTTCATCTTCTTTGAACAATTCATCTGTGAAATCCTTCCTTTCTTCTAATGTGTGCAGGATTTGTTCATCAATTGTCCCCCTGCAAATCATCAGATAATAGAAACATGTCTTTTCCTGACCAATCCTGTGAATCCTTTTCTTGGACTGTTCAAAATCTTCTGATGATAATGGAAGTGAGAAATAAATGATTCTGTTGCACTTCTGAAGATTCAGTCCTTTGGATGCTGATTGATACTGACATAAGGTCACACTGTTTGATTCCTGTTCATAGGCTGTCAGGTCTTTGGTGTGTCCATTGATTTCTGAAATTGGTCTGTCAAGTTCCTGACATATCTTCTTCATGTTCCATAGTTCATCATTGAATGAATAGAATACAATCAATCTTTCCTGTGTTGATTCAACCAAATCCCTGAATGCATCCAACTTGTTTTGATTGAATTGACTGCATATCTGTCTACTATAAAGCAGTTTTGTTAATGATGTATCACCAACCAATTCCTGACCTTCTATTGTTACAATGCAATCCTTCTGAAACTTCCAATATTCTTTAGGTGCTTTCAATCTGATGTGTGTGAATACCTGTTCAGGTAGTTCATAACATTCTTCAGTCTTCTTGAATATTGCACCATGTTCACGCATTTTGGATTTCAACCTATCAATGTTTTTGTATGGGTCTTCTTTGTCCACAATCTTGTGTTGAAAACCACCTGAATCAATTGTTGTCCAATTCACGTATTGCTTGTTATACAAGTCTTCTGAAATCTTCCAACCTAACAGGTGGACTTGTGTCCATAGATTTTCATATTTACCACCAACAGGTGTTCCTGAAAGAAGAATCACATGTGCAGGTTTCATCTTCAGGATGAATTTTGTCTGCTTTGCTTTCTGATTCTGTATCAAAGATGATTCATCAAGCATCAATGTGAAATCATATAAGTCAAGCAATTCTTTTCTTCTCCAAGCCAATTCATAATTGATAACACCAACTATGAAGAATCTTTGTTCTTGTGACATTCCATGATATTCACCAAGCTGTTTCTTATTGGTAAGGTCAAACACCTGCATCTGATAGTTATCTGTGAAGTGTTCCACCCAATCCTGAACCTTTGATTTCTGACACACAATCAAGTTCACTTTGCATCCAAATCTTTTCATCATTTCTGACCCTGTGAATGTCTTACCAAGACCCATGTCATGATAAACTGCAATGTTGTCAAAGTCCTTTGTTTCCTGCAATGCTTCTTGCTGATGTGGAAACAGGGAAATCATATCTTGATGCCTGTCACATCTTCAAAGATTTCTTTGTCAAAGTTTGGCATTGCTTTGATGATGTTTTTGTATCTTTCAGAAAGTGAATCCCACCATAACTGTCCACACTCTGATTCATCAAGAATCTTTAAGTAACCACCAACAACTTCATATTCAGGATGCTGTTTTTTTTCTTCATCAGTCATATCATCTGACCAAATCCAATCAACAATATTTCTTGGAATCTGATTCAACAGATATCTTGCATCTGAATTTAACCAATCACGATAAGTCCAATCTGAAGGTTTGTTGAATAAGAAGATTTTTGGTTCTTCTGTGTTGAAACATCCATTGGAAAAGTTAGTCTTGTTCCAATCACCGCTGTTCCAATCACCGCTGTTGCAATTACCGCTGTTCCAATCACCGCTGTTGCGATT
>OHBM01000181.1_pt1 | contig 50859 bp, 53 predicted proteins | sample 1577251 | NCBI WGS metagenome assembly OHBM01 (sample SAMEA3541557, study PRJEB24748) | human gut metagenome | biome: human gut; feature: human-associated habitat; material: faeces | place: China | collected 2012 | reverse complement strand
ATGCAAATATTCTGAATAATTTTAAATTATGTAAATATTACGCATAATTTGGCTGACGAAGCCACTATTAGAGGGAGTGTACCTTATATGGACGCTACCCTCTTTTATATTACAAAATAAAATTAATGAAAATAAAGGAGATTTTAAAAATGGTAAAGAACGAATTAGTAAGCGCAATTGCAGAAAGAATTGAAGGGGCTAAGAAAGGTGATATTGCTCTTATACTTGATACATACGCAGATGTTATTACAGATACATTAAAAGCTGATGTTACAGAATCTGTTCCTGTAGGTAAGCTTGGTAAGTTTAAGGTTAAGGATGTACCTGAGAGAACAGGCAAGATTATGTTAGGCGACAGAAAAGGTGAGGAATATATAACTCCTGCCCATCAGGAAATCACATTTAAGATGAATAAGTCAGCAAAGCAGCTTTAATTCTGAAGGGACGTGATTACTATAGATACAATAATTATAAATGATATACATGAATTAGTTGATTGGGCTAATTCAATGTATCATAATGTAGTTTCTTATGATAATTTAAACAGTATAGCAATTGTTGCCAAGTATTATGAAGCAAAGACATTAATCGAAACTCTTATTGCTGAAAGAGGTTTTGAAATTTCAAGTATTAAAGAACTCGGCGATTCTAATGTCAATGGTTATACAGATGAATATATTATCACATTATTTGTTGATGAAATTGGTTGTGAGCCTGCAAAAGATAATAATGGATATAAGGATATATGCGGAGAAGCCGTTTATGTTCTTGAGAATTGCAATTCTAAGATAATGTCGCATGTTTATGGTGAGAATATATTTGAAGTGTACATTGATAATATCAAAGATACTGATGATGACTACGATGAAGATTGTGAGAATTGCGATTGTTGTGGTAATGATACTTATTATTTTGATGTAAAATCTGGAACTTATGAGATTAATGGTAAAAAGGTATCTAAGAAAGAATTGTTAGATTATTTAGGTGAGAAAATTGATGAAATGTCTGAATGGAATAAGAGCTTTTCTTCTATACTTTCTGAATATGAAGCAATTCATAATAGTATTAAAAGAATCTATAAACTTGATGATTTGTTAAGATTTTAATTAGCAATATGTTGCTAGTTAATAATTAAAAATATTTGGAGTGTGCAATTATTGGTTGCACACTCCTTTATTATGGGTAGGTATGCAAGTGGTTAAAGTAGGCAGACTGTAAATCTGTTGACGAAAGTCTTCGAAAGTCCGAATCTTTCCCTGCCCACTAAAATAATTAAAAATAAATAAAATATTACAAGAAGTAGCTTAGTTTACCACTATCCTACTTCTTTTTTATATGTGAAAGGAAGTGATTTAGTGGCACATGTAACAAGGGTAAAATATTTTACCAAGGATAAGGAGAAATTCATAAATCCTGATAACTTGAAGAAATATAAAAAATATCTCCAATCAAATATTATAAAAAATCAGGATGTTAAAGATACAACATATAAAAGATATGAGGGATTGTTTCGTCATTTTCTTATGTGGCTAGGTGAAAACTATGGTGATTTAGATTTATATTCAGATGAGTTTATGGAGAATGCCGTTGATATTATGGAGAATTATATTATGTTCTGCCAGGAAATACTTCTGAATCATAAAAAGATTATCAACATGAAAATCTCTGCTATTAGTTCATTCTATATTTGGTCTATGAAACGTGGTTTTGTTAAATACCATCCTTTTGATGGGAAACTTGATAGAATGAAGAAAGCTAATGAGGAACATATTTTAAATTCGTATTTCCTTACAGAAGAACAAGTTCAGACAATCCGTAGAGAATTATCTGAAAATGATAAGTATTCAATTCAAGATCAGATTTTATTTGAAGTAAGTTTTGACTCAGCAAATAGAATTGGTGCGTTGTTAAGATTGCAGTTATCCAAACTTGATTTAGAGAACAATATGTTTGTAGATATAAGGGAAAAAGAAGGATACCGTACACAGGTAGTTTTCGGGGATGTTGCAAAAGAGCTTATTCAAGAGTGGCTTGAAATGCGAAAGAATGATTATGACCACTTGGAATGTGATTCATTGTTGATCACAAAATACAATGGACAATATAAACCTATGGGTGACAGTGCAATCAGAGATAGAATGAAGAAATATGGCGAAATTATTGGAATTTCTGACTATAGACCTCATTGCCAGCGTAAGACTAGGCTAAATCTTGTATATGAGGAAACTGGTGATTTAGCATTAGCAGCCGAGCTTGCCAATCATCGATCCACTGAAACAACTAGAGAATTTTACTGCCGCAAGCAGACCAAAGCAGAGGTTATGAATAAAATCAATGCTCTAAGAAGCAAAAATTCTAATGTTGCTGACGAAGAGAATAAATAATCCTTCCGAAACCACTCAGATATATGTTATCCGTGAAGATACTGAGGATGCCGATGAAGCTTTCGTCTAACACTTCTTCTTATTCCAACGCTTCTTCACATAACAACCAAATTTAATAATTTTAACCCCTAGAATACCTATCCCTTTAATTATAATCTTAATAAGAAAAATAACTAAGAATACCTCTCCACATACAAATGCATATTTGTAGACCATACCTTCATTATTAAATAAAGCTGCAATTATAAATGACATATAAATAATTAGTCCATCTACTCCACAGAAAAATATGAACTTATCGTCTTTAGATGAATACATAACACTCTGTATAAAATTAGGTTCAAGATATCCTAATCTTCTGCGCAGATATGAATTTCTATCATATATGTTATTTTTGAAATTATTGTAGTTATATTTATTATGATTGTCTTTTAATATTATATATGTTTTATGAGTGGATCTGTCAATATATTTGATATTATAATCATTCATATAAGTTGATATATGATTTATAACATCATTTATAGTATTTTCGTTATATTCCTTATTATTGCTTAAAATTTTATATAGGGGATAATAAATTTGATTATATGCAATTTTCATATTATCTAATGGAATATTCTTATTATAATTATATTTGGTTACAATAAAGGTAAATATACCTGTTATAAGTGCAGGAAGAATTATTTTTAATATTTCTATAAATGATTTCATAATTTTACCTCATTATATTTTTACTTGCATCAGCTAATTATATGTGTTACAATACAAACCAAAAGAAACAAGCAATTATCCGTTAGACGGTTGAGCCAATATAATCAACAATGGCTAAATAAATATAATATTCAACACATTAATGACCGTACTTTGGCGAGGGCGGTTATTTTCTTTTGTTATTGTTGTTAAACGCAAACGTAAGAATAGTAAAGATTACTATTGTATAAGCAAATAAATTAGCATATGTAACCATTACTGTTGCCCTCCTTTCGTATTAATTTCCTCGAAAGGGTATCTATGAATGAACGTGAGTTCAGTCTCACGAGAGAAGGACTAATCGCCTACCACTTTAGGTAGCACTTTAAGATTTACTATATCATATCTGACATTTTCTGTCAAAATATCCAAAAATAAGAGAATAATATAATATATAAACCAAACAGTGAGTATCGGCTATTGCAGTTATCCGATTAATAAATTGCTGAACTTTAAAGTGTTGCTTAGTATGGGCACAAGACAAACAATAATACTATCGCCACTACTCATGGCGGTTTGAGCCGAAATACACGGTTAGAATATGTATTGAGTCAATGTAGAACATTGCAGGTGAGGTATCCTGTTACAGCTTAGTGCACAAGCAAGAGTTATGTGGTGCTTTATAATCCATTGGTGTTTCTCTACCAGCAAAAACCTACCAAACAGAGAAAATAAAAGTATCTTAAAAAGAAATTCTTTTGTATGGGTTGAGTACGACTCAATCCTAGTTTTCTTAATTCTATCAACATCTAGGATTATCGGTGACTCTCAGCCTTAGAAATGAGAAGATGTTCGTGCTTCTCTGCGCTAATAAGAACCTTAATTGTCGGATAAGAGACATGAAACCTTATCGAGAGGTCTTTGTTTCGAAGACTGAAAATATGCGGAGAATAATATTGTAAACGGTTACTCATATACATATCATGCATTTGACGTGTAAGACACACGAGTTAGGAATGAGTAAAATGTGGAAGCATGAATTAGGTTGCTGATAAGCGACCATATTCTAAATAACTGGATGTGTACAGTCTAATATCAGCTAGTTAGTGCTTTATGCTGATAAATTATGCGAGAAACCTGATGTTAAAAGATTTGTACTAGGATGCATACTGGTCTTATCTCTGAGAGTTCACCACTCTCTCTCGTCCTACGCAGAGGACTTAAAATCTCTGGTAGTAATACCATGTGAATTCAAGTCTCACTATCTGTATTGAAATAATAAAATCTATTTTGTAGAAAGGAAATAGCATATGACGTATAAAATTTTAATTAAAAATACACAGGTAAAGCTAAAGAATCTTTGGGAAATATACGGAACTACTTCTACTACAGGTTCTACGGTTACATTTATTGAATATTCTACTGAAGATGTAAATGAATTACAGAATACAATCGCGGAATTAGATAAAACTATTGGATTCGAGAACATTCGTGTAATTGCAGATGTGACATACAATGTTGGAATAACCGTGGATGAGATTAAGATAGGTAATACCGATTCATCCGAACTGTAATATTAATGGGTGGTACTCTTCCACCCACATTAGGTCTGTTCGTCTAGCGGTCTAGGACATCGCCCTTTCATGGAGGCAACAGGAGTCCGAATCTCCTACAGATCATTACGTAGCTGATACTTAAATGGACAGCGAGGCTATACATTCTTTTGTATGGTAACAGAGAGTCACTTCATGAGGTGGCTCTTTTATTATGTAGTATTGGCAGAGTTGGTATTGCACTGGTCTTGAAAACCAGCATTCCGAAAGATATGGGAGTTCGATTCTCTCACACAGCGTACTAAGTGAATTGCGCTTTTATGGTGTTTTATAAGTTGAATTTTTATGAGAAGTGGTATTGCTACTGCTTCTCTTTTTTATATTGGAACAAAAGGAAAGAAGGTGAGACAATGGCTAATTTAAGACAAGCCAAAACTGATGATGAGGTCAAAAAATTAACAGTAAATAATGTAAAAGGTGCGTATCATGATTTAGCCATTGACTACAACCATTTACTAGATTTGGATTATATCTATTGTCCTCATTGTGGAAAATGGAAATCAACTAAAGGTAATGGAAACTTTTATAAATCTAACAAAAGTAAAAGCGGATTTGAGCATTTTGCATGTAAGGCTTGTATTTTAGATTTGTGTACTGACGTAGATCCTAAAACTGGCGTTAGAACAGACAATAGAGAAAAAACAATTAACACTTTTAGACAGCTTGATTGGAAATTTAGCGAAAGTGATTATAACGCACAACTACAAGCTATTAATGAAGGTGTTGGTGAAAAAGTTCGTGGAACGGCTGTTCAAAATCTTATTGTAATGGTAGCTTCTCTTCCACAGTATAATAACACTTCCTATAAAGACTCTGAATTTTCTGTTGATGATATAGAAAATAATCCAGAAACAAATACAAAGATTGTCCAAAAAACTCTCAAATCTGCAAAAAAGCGATTTGGAAACAATTATAACAATGAAGAACTTATGTATCTTGAGACGGAATACCAAGATTGGACGACACGTTACCCCTGTGAAAATAAATCTCAAGAACTTTTATTTAAACGAGTATGTTGTAAGGAACTTGAAATAGATAATGCTCAAAAAAATGGGAAAGATACAAAAGATTTAGATGCTACTTTGCAGAATTTATTAGGAAGTTTAAATATCAAGCCTAATCAGAAAACCGCATCTGAATTAACTGATAATCTTACATTTGGACAGCTTATTGATAGATGGGAGCAGGAACAACCTATACCAGAGCCACAAGGAGAATTTAAAGATCCTGATAAAATTGGATTGCTGATTGATGTATTCTTCAAAGGGCACTTATCTAAGATGATGGGATTAAAGAATGCATTTTCTGCAACATATGAGAAATTCATTTCTAAATATACTGTTAAGAAACCTGAGTATGATGAAGATACTGATTCAGAAGCATTATTTGATAAGATATTCGGTCAAAAAGCTGATGAGGAGGTATAATTATGCCTCAAGTAAAAACTCAAACAGAGATAGAAAAAGACAAGCAACAAAAAATAATGGAAACTGTTGCTTGGAGAGCTGGGTATTATCGCAGCAATCCACATAGATATGTTATTGACGTGTTGGGACTATCTTTAAAATGGTTTCAACAAATTTTGTTATGGTGCATGATGCACTATAATTTCGTTATGTATTTGGCGGCGAGGGGACAAGGTAAGACATACCTAACTGCCCTCTTCTGTTGTGTAAGATGTATCTTATTTCCTGGAACAAAAATCGTTGTAAGTTCTGGAACTTTAAAACAGGCAAACGAAGTCTTACTAAAAATACAAGATGATTTTATGAAACAATCTTCCATATTACGTTCTGAAATTGAGAAATGTAATATAGGTCAAAATGATGCTTCTATTTATTTCAAAAATGGTTCATGGATAAAAACAAGAACCAGTTCAGAAAATTCAAGATCAGCCAGGGCAAATTGCATAGTCGTGGATGAATTTCGTATGGTCGATGAAACAGTTATCAATACTGTATTGCGTAAATTCTTAACAAGTCCAAGGCAGCCAAAATATCTGAGAAAACCTGAATATGCACATTTACAGGAAAGAAATAAAGAAATCTATATGTCCAGTGCGTATTTTAAAAGTTCATGGGCGTATAAAAAGGCACAAAGTTATACATTAAATTTCTTTGACGACACGAAGAAATATTTCATCTGTGGATTACCTTATCAAGTTTCAATAAGAGAAGGTTTGCTATCTCGCTCTCAGTTAGAGGATGAAATGAGTGAAGCTGACTATAATGAGCTTGTTCAACAAATGGAAATGGAATGTTTGTGGTTTGGTGACACGGATGGTAGTTTATTCAAATTTGATGAACTTACAGCACGTAGACGGTTGAGAAAAGCATTTCCGCCATTAAGTTTCTGTAATGACAAGATAACAATTCCGAAGTTGACTGTTACAGGTAAAAGAATTTTATCCATTGACGTTGCTCTTATGAAATCTACAAAAAAGAAAAAGAATGATGCTTCGGCTATTTACATTAATGATTTAATTCAAGTAAATGATACAGCTTATCAGTCAAATTTTGTTTATGGTGAAACTTTTGAAGGTTTAAAAACAGATGAGTTAGGAATGATTGTTATGAAGTATTTTTATGAATATCAATGTACAGATTTAGTTTTAGATACTAACGGTATCGGCTTGGGTGTATATGATTTCATAACAAAGGATCAAATTTGTCAAGAAAATGGCAAAAGATATAAAGCCATGACATGTATAAATGATAAGGATATGGCTGAACGATGTAAGGTTCGTGATGCAAATAAAGTTGTTTGGTCTGTAAAGGCTAATGCCAATTTTAATAATGAAATATGTGTATTGCTTAGAAATGGAATACAAAATGGAAAAATCAATTTTCTTATTCCTGAACAAGATGCTGATAGTTCATTAAAAGAAACTTATAAAGGATATTTTAAAATGTCTCCAACAGAACAGGCTAAATTGAAAATGTCATACATACAAACAACTTTTGCTGTTTATGAATTAATAAAATTAGATCATGAAGTTAAAAATGGAAATATTAAGGTAAAAGAGGTTGAAGGTATGCGTAAAGATAGATATTCTTCCATCGCCTATTCTTACTGGTGTGCTTGTCAGTTAGAACTTAAATTGAAACCCCAAACACAAAATACACAATCTTTAATTAATAAACTCCCTATCCGTCAACCATCACACTCATCTTCATTTTCAAAACGATTCTAATTAAATCACAAAAATTCACACATAAAAATTAAATAAAAAATCTCAAAGAAAAGGAGGTGTTTACTACATAAATGGCACGACCAAAAAAAGAGATGTCAGAAACATCTCCTAAAACAACTACTAAGCGACAACCTACGGCTGCTGAACGAAAGCAGTATATGGAAAAGCTTGAAGCACAGAAACAAAAATTTGCCGAAAGTAAACAAGCATTTAAACAAGTTCGTGATGTAACTAAGACAGTTCGACAGACGACCATTAGTTCTTATAGTAAAGATGATGTCATTAGATATTTACAGAACATAGACAGTTATGAATCTGAATTACGTGGATTATCACGTTATCTATTCTATCGTTCTCAGGTCTATTTCAGATTGATTATGTATAACGCTACAATGTTTGATCTGAATTCAAGATATGTTGTTCCTACATATAATCCAATTGAAGATAATGATAAAGAAGCAATTCTAAAAGATTATTACGAAACATTACAAGTCTTAGACAGGATGGATTTACAGAACAGTCTACTTCCTATGTTAATCAATAATTTTATCGAAGATGTTTATTATGGTTGTTGTTGGATAGATGAGACAGGTATTTTCATATTAAAAATACCACCTGAATATTGTAAGATTTCAGGAAAATATTTCACTGGTGATTTTTCATTCAGTGTGGATATGAGTAATTATAAAAAGTTTGAAGATATTCTTGATTTTCTTGGAGAACCATTAAGTTCAATGTATAAAGCTTATGGTGGAGATAGTAAAAACAAATGGCAACCTATGCCAGACGAATATGCTTTGTGTACAAAGTCAAGAATGGAATCTTGGGAAACAATTGTACCAATTTACAGTGGGTTATTCATCGACTTAATTGGGTTACTTAATTTGGCTGATGTACAAGCTGTAGCAGATGAACAACAGATTTATAAATTGATAACTGCTACCATCCCAACATTATCAGGTGCAACAGATCCCGATGCATGGTCAGTTAATATTGATTTAGCTGTGGATTATTACAACAAGATGGTTGCAAGTTTACCTGATTATGTAGGTGCTGCAATTACCCCTATTCCACTTGACACTATTTCATTCTCTGATGACCAGTCTACTGACACAACAAAAGTTCAAAAGGCAACAAAGGAAGTTTTAAACACTTCTGGTGGGGCACAGATTTTGAACTCTTCTACTATCAGTGGAGCTGAAGCATTCCGTTCAGCGACTCGTGCTGATACAGAATTTGCAATTTCAGCATTACTTGGTCAGATTCAAGGTTGGACAAATCGTATGCTTGGCTATCAAGTTTCTAATCCTGCCAAAGTAAAATTCTTTGAAGTATCAGCATATACCAAAGATGCATTTAAGGAATCATTGCAAAAAGATTTACAGTATGATGCAACAAAGATTCTTGCAATCAATGCACTTAATGGTATTAGTGAATTAGATACATTATCACTCGCATTCTTAGGTAATGACATTCTTGATTTGCCAAATAGATTTAAGGTTCTTACTTCTGCTAATACAGTTTCAAATAGCTCTGATGGAACGAAACCAGAGGTTTCTGATACACAGATTTCAGATGAAGGAAGTGAAACTCGTGACCAGAATAAGAACGATAATTAGGAGATAAAAGGATGAAACAGAATTTTATAAAAACTACAGATGTCTCTACTGCCGAGAAATTATCCTCTCTTGGTTTTCAGAGAATAGATATTACGAATGGTATTTATACCTTTTTGAATTCTGGAAAAATTCAGTTTTCAAATGATGATATAGATAAAAGAAAAATTCAGTATAGCAATATGCTGAGTATTTAGCACTCTCCTATCTGAGTGCTCATGAATAATTCAGAAAGGAGGAAATAATGCAAAAGAAATATTTTACAATTGAAGATTTAATTAGTTTCTGTAAGCATAAGAAAATGTATAATTTTTCTTCAAAAGAATCTGGCAAACCACTTTATGTACAGGCGGTTCAAGATTTTTCTTCTGCTGACATAGAAAAAGCCGAAGATAATAAATTATATGCTAAAGTGCGTGTTTGTCACACATTACTTAATCGTAATGGTAGTTACATATCTGAAGATTCTATGAAGGCTGCAATGCCAAGTCTAAAATATTCTCCGCTACTTGCGAACATTCATCAATTGGATGATGGCTCTTGGGATTTTCACTCCCACGATTATCATATAGAAACAGATGAAGATGGTAATGAAATAACCGTATATGATGAAAAACAGGTTGGTACTTTTACAGCAGACGAACCTTATCTCGAATATGACAAAGATATGGATAAAACATATGTCGTTGCTCGTGTGGCAATTCCTGAATCATATACTCGTTGTGCAGACATCATTCGTGAAAAAAATGGAACAAAGGTGAGCTGTGAGCTGATTGTATACGAGTGTTCATACAATGCAAAAGAAAAGTATCTACAATTAGATGATTTTGAATTTGCAGGATGTACTTGCTTGGGATCTGAGAAAGATGGAACACCTATTGGTGAGGGAATGCTTGGAAGCAAAATTACGCTCGAAGATTTCAGTGAAGAAAATAACAGTCTAATTAAATTTAATGAAAAAATGGTTGAATTACAGGCACGACTTGAAAAATTAGAGACTGCTTGTTTTGACAATAAAAACAATTCTAAGGAAGGAGGAAACAACGTCAATATGAATAAATTTGAAGAGTTATGTCAGAAGTATGGAAAAACAGTTGATGATATTACATTCGATTATGAAAATATGTCAGACGAAGAATTAGTTGAAGCATTTGCAAAAGCATTTGATGATACTGATACTACTGATGGCACTACAGATAATACTTCAACGGAAGATACTCCTTCTACAGACGAGGGTGTAGAACCAACTAATGATGAACCAACCGAATCTACTAAAGATGATAGCAAGGAGGATTCAACTACAGATGAATCAACTACTACTCCATCAGATGATGATGAAGTCAAGAAGAAAGTAGATAATTCTGTATTTAATAATACTGTTGAGTATTCATTTGTGAAAGATGGAGAAATCAAAAAGTTTGCTGTATCTTTACAGGATAAAATCTATGCTATCCAGGATTTAGTAAACGCTACATATGCTGAGACAGATAATACATATTATGGTGTCACTGTTTATGATGATTATGTAATCATGTGTGATTGGTGGTCTGGAAGATATTATAAGCAGACTTATGATTCTAAGGATGACAACTATTCTCTTACTGGTGACAGAGTTGAAGTATATATTGAGTTTGTTACTGCTGATGAGCAGAAAGAACTTGATGATATGCGTTCAAATTATGCTGAATTAAAAGCATTTAAGGAAACTGTAGAAAAGAATGAACTTCATGAAAAGCGTGAAGAAATTCTTGCAGATAAGAGATACGAATCCATTTCTACAAAAGATAAAGAAGGAAATTTTGTAAACAAAGATTTTGCTGAACTTTATAAGAATATGGATAACTACTCTCTTGCTGAACTGAAAACACAGGTTAAAGTGATTCATTCTGATTTTATTGCAGAACATTCAACTTTTTCTGCATCGACAGAGGAGAAGAAATCAGCTTCTAAGAAACAGTTTGCTAACCCATCTAAAGTTGTTAAATCAAGTAGATATGGAAAATTGTTTTAGAACAAATAAATAGAAATTAAATAATCACTTTTTGTTAGGTCGCTTTTATAAAGCGGTCTTTTTTATTTTATCAAATTTAAGGAGGAAAAAATAATGGCTTTACGTTATTCAATTGAACAGCATCATGTTTGCTTCCCTACTAAAGTCCTCTCTGAGCGTGTAGGTAGAACATTAAACATGGTAATTAAGACAGATACAGACAATGGTACTGTATGCGGAAAAGGTAAATATGTATCTTTTGATCAGTATGAGGTTGCTGACGCACCTACTACTTTTGAGGGGGAAATTCTTGAGCAGGCTGCCGATGGAAACTGGTATGTAGAAGTTAAGAAGATTGATCCTAATGCACCAGCAATTTTAATTTATGAAGTTCCTACTATTGCAGAAAATTATAACTCTAAGTTTACAGCTACTTCTAATTTCTTCAACGAAGCAAGCGCAAGTAGAACAAAGACTGTTAGAGGTTTTGTTCTCGGTGTAACAGATATATATGAGCTTAGTGCAGATGCTTTTGATGGTATACCTGTTGCAGGTAAGAAGGTAACTATCGAAGCTGGTAGCCAGAAACACAAGGTTGGAGTCTAAGAAGGGAGGATAAAATATAATGAGTAGAATGAATTTTACTGCACATGTAATGAATGTGTTTAAAGAAATGGAAACATCTTATGATGAAATTAAGAATCTTATGTTTGATTTATATAAGGGAGAACTCGATGAGGGTATTTCTAAGAAGGATGCCGAGGATAAGCTTCGTGAAATATCTCTTAAAATCTTTGGTTTAACAAAGGACGCTAAGAAGAGAGAACGTATTCGTGCTTACGAAGAGTTTGGAAGACAGTTCTTCAATGTTATCGAAGAGGTAACAGACTGGACAGTATCTACAGGTCTTAAAGAGAACGAATGGTTCAATGAGCTTGTAAACTATAGAAATCTTAATGATGGTGATGAGAATTTATTCAAGAATGAGCATGAGGAAGTAATTCTTTCTGTTGCAAGAATGGGTAAGAGACATCATGATACAATGCTCCAGAGATTACCAGAAGGTGAGACATACTCTATTGAGACTGACCTTTATGGTGCTGCTGTTGGTGCTGATATTGATAAGTATTTAATTGGACAGGAAGATTGGACAAAACTTATTGATGCTATCACAAAGGCATTCGTTGTTATGGTTCAGGATCTTATCTTTGCAGAAGTTCTTAATGCTCCAAAGAAACTTCCTGTACAGACAGGTTTCGTTGAGACTGGTGCTTTAAATACACAGAACAGAGGCAAGTTCAACAAGGTACTTCAGAATGTATCTGTTGCAAATGACAATGCAGAAGTTGTAATTATGGGTACTATGGTAGGTCTTCAGGAACTTGAAAACCTTGTAAATGTAAACTGGATTGCTGCTTCTCAGAAGGAAGCTGTTGCCTCTATGGGTAGACTTGGTAATTATGGTCGTTATCGTCTTGTTGAGATTCCACAGAGATTTGCAAGAAATGATGTAACAAAGACTATGTACGATGATGATACACTTTGGATCTTCGCTTCTGGTGATAATAAGATGGTTGATATGGTTGATGTTGGTGAAACAATCATTGATGAGATTACTGACAGAGGTGAGGCTAATAGCAATATTGCGGATCTTATGAAGTACGAAGTACAGAGAGAGCTTGGTGTTGCTACTCGTCTTGGTCGTTACTTTGGTCAGTGGAAGATTACCCAGGACTAATTTAATACAATACTTATGTAGGAGGGTATGAAGATACTCTCCTATTTTATATGGAAAGAAAGGAAATAAAAATAAATTATGGGTTATACAAAGAAAACTGTCGAAAAAACAGAAGAAACTGTTGAAGCGAAAGTAACAGAAAAGCCAAAGAAAACTTTTACTGATTCTGACTTTATTTTATGTCGTTCAGTATGTTTTGGTGGCTTAAATATTACATGTCCATCTGGTAATACATATGAGTTTAAGGATTATGGAAAGACTTGCGAAATTAACTACAGAGATTTAGTTACTCTGATTCGTAAGGGTTCTGACCATATTTTCTTGCCAAGATTCATTATCGAAGATGATGATTTGTTAGCTAATTTTCCTTCAGTTACAAAAGTATATGACAATATGTATACGGCAGAGGATTTATTAGAAATTTTAGATTTACCTAATAACAGAATGAGAACGGAAATTGAAAAACTTTCTATCGGTGCAAAGGATGTACTTTGTCAGATGGTTGCAGGTGAAATCGCAAATGGACATCTTGATAGTATTTCAAAGGTAAGAACATTAAGTGAGATTTTTGATTCTGATTTTGATCTGATTAGTAAGTTGTTCGTAAAGTAAAAGGAGGTACACAATGTTACTTCCATATGAAACCGTGTTTTCAAGAACACGAGGTCGTGTAAACGATCCTAAAGAGTTATCTTTGTCAGAAAATGATTTGCTTGAGATATATACAGAAAGATTACATAACGTAATTGGAAAACCGAGAGTTCGTAGAATCTTCTCTTCTATTGTCTTAGATGATGAAATCCAACAGATTGACTTTACTCTGAATAATTCAGTTGATGAGACATCTGATATAGATTTTGTCACAGACTTACTTATCCTCGGTATGACTATCGAATGGTTACAGCCACAGGTGGATTCTATTTTACATACATCTGTAATGATAGGCGGTAAGGAAGAAAAGAAACTGTTAGACAATCATAGTAATATGATTAAACGTCTTGACAGTATGAAGACAGAACTCAATAAGATGATACGTGACTACGGTTATATGTATAACTCTTATATCAACTCGGAGTCCTAACCTATGAAGTATATCTACGGTTATTTTACAAACAAGCAAATCAAAGAAGCTGCCAGTGCCATGCACAATGACATACATAAGCTTCTACTTTATAAAGATAACACAATAGAGGAAACTATTTTCGAGAATGATGAAGCTTTCCTCATATATTTTGATCACTTGCTTGAAAACTTTGGCGGTGTCCATACTCTATTTAATAACAATGGAATTATGGTCAAGTTAATGTCAACATTGCAAGCCGCAAGAAACGAAGTTACAAGTGATAATTTCCACTATGGTACTTTTCGTAGAGAAATATTAGATTCTCACAATTATATAAAACAGATGTTTGAGGAGGGTGATGCGTATGCCAAGTCTGTCAACAGCTAGGCGTATCGCAAACGCCAAAACAAATAATGCAAAAACAATCGGTCAGATTTATAAAGAACAGTCTGACGATCTCATGGAATGGACATGGGAAGCGGATGAACAGTCGAAATTTTGTTACATCTATGATTGGAAACATGATGACAGTCCAAATATGAATATTGGTATGATCTATGAAAATACTACTAAGACTCCAATTGACGCAAAAATTCTTGTAAGTAAGTATGGTTCTATTGATAAGGACTCTCCTACTCTACAATGTCAATTTAAGCCAAGTCAGAAAGAGTATTTTACAGAAGAAGACGATTTATTCTATATGGAAGAATATCGTAAAAAGTACCATTTAGATGATATTTTTGTTGGAATGTATCTTGATGTTCCTGATAAAAAAGGAGTATATCATAAATATTTAATCTGTATGAAAGATGTTGAACAAAACTTCCAGAAGTATTTCATCTTACCTTGTGACTATCTCTTACAATGGATACAGACAAAAGCAGATAAAAGATATAGACGAAGCATGTGGTGTGTTTTAAAATCACAATCATCTTATAATTCGGGCATTTGGGTGGACAATGTAACGGCGAGCCAACAGAATCAGGAGTTGTTATTCATTCCAACAAATGAAGTATCTGATACTATTTACTATGTTTCTGAATCTAACGAGAACAATCAACGTCTTATTGTAGATATTCCAAATTATTCTATTGATAATTGGACACCTAATACATGGGTGGTTTCTAAGGTTGAACGAGTAAATGTTCGAGGAAGAACGAAACTTACTCTGTATCAGAAACCTTTTAATAGTAGTACAGACTATATCGAAAGAGACGAGAATGGTCATATCATTGGAATGTGGGCTTCATATTTCGATTCAGAAATCGCTCCAACAGATCCATCTACTCCAACTACTCCCTCATCTTCCATTACAGCAAAAATTTCAGCATCTACTTCAATAATCAAAGTTGGTGGCAGTTATAAAAATCTTACGGTAAATCTATTCAATGATTTCAATAAAGATACTACAACTGAATATGCTGAAGCAACCTTTACATGGACTTGCTCTATTGATAATGAAGACTGGACTGATAAAGTTATATGGCGAGCTGGTACAGAGTACAACCAAAAGAAAGTAAAATTTCTTGACTACACTTCAGCCATTGGTAAGATTTTAATTGTCCAATGTGTTATCTTTGATGAACATCAAGGATATATAAATAGCGAAAAGTTTCAATTTGAAATAACTGAATAGGAGGTGTTTATATGGTTGAAATGATTACTAAACAAGATATGTTAAATAAACTTAAGGCATTCAAAGAAACACCTGATAATGATACTATTCGGTTTAAAAAGAAAATTGAAAAGAAACTTATGGGATGCCCCGAACTTCTTTATGCATTAAATGAAACTAAACTTGAATCAGAATTATTTGATGATAAGGATAATATAAATTGGGACACTGAAACTGGCGAACCCCTTGGAGAATGGGATAGATATTTTGGAAGTGATTCAAATATTCGTCCTTTTTTATTTATCCCAGATACCCAAATAGAAGTAAAACATTATATATGCTATCAAGTAAATTTTACTGAATCGCCTAGATATAATTCAGTTGAAAAATATATTCAAGTTAAATTTACAATATTTGTCCACGGCAATGATCGTATGGATGAATTGACAGGTATTCCACGTCACGATTTATTGGCTGCAATTATTCAAGACCAAATAAATTGGACAAATATTTTTGGTACACAATGTATGATTATATCTGATCAGGAAGGTACGGCAGATAATAATTATCTTGTTCGTACATTTATTTTTCAAGCTACTATGCCTAATGCTATCACAAAAAATTCACTTGTTGTTAATAAGTTAGGTGGTGGTGTTTAGTGCAAGATGAGAAACAATTAAACGAAAAGTTTTCTCAAGCCACATCTACTATATCTCACTCTGATAAACAAGTTTTAGATATTAACTATGATTTTGATCAGCTAAAAATGTATTTTGGTGAAGATTATTGGGTAACTGATAAGATATGTATTCATCAACCAACAATAGGTGGTATTCTTGAATTTGGTGATAGTGATTTTTATTCTATGGTCAATACTATATGTGCCAATCCAACAACATTCCGCTTGGCACTTTGGAAAAAGGGTATTGATTGGAATAAGATGTCTGACTATGAATTATTCATAAGTATAATTCGTGCCTATACTCCAAAAGACACACATTTGCTTTTTGGAGATCTTAATTTTTCTTGGTTTATCCCAATACATGATGAAGAAAAAAATACAGATGTTCTTGTTAATGTTCCTCGAAATGAAAATGGCGAACCATTACCGTTTAATATTAATGAGGTTGCTATTATTGATGAAATAGTTTATATGCGATTAGTTAAATACATAAGAACAATGTTTAACATAAATCCCAAAGTAGAACATGCAAAAAATAAAGCAACCAAAGAGGCGATTATATGGGAAGATGAACAGAATCTTACCATAGAAAAACAAAAACAAAAAGAGGAAGGTAATTTATCTAAATCTATTCTTCTACCTTTAATATCTGGTCTTGTAAATCATCCTGGATTCAAATATAAACTTCAAGAATTAAAAGAAGTTGGCATTGTTCAATTTATGGACAGTGTTCAGCGATTACAGCTATATGAAAATACCACTGCACTGCTAAAAGGCATTTATAGCGGTATGATAGATAGTTCAAAAATTAAACAAAAAGACTTAAATTGGCTTAAGGATCTGAATGAATAATTCAGGTCTTTTTTATATGCAAAAAAAATAATTTTAAGGAGGAAAATATAATGGCTTTTACATTAGATGATTTAGTAATTGACCGTATTCAGATAGCAACAGCAGAGAATTCAAAGGGTGAACTTCTCTACACACTTACACAGCTTTCTGAAGCAACAATTGAAACAACGGCAGAATCTAAGGAAGCTAAGTCTGCCGAAGGTTCACTTATTAAGAAATTCTATCAGGGTAAGGCTGGTACATTTACAGCTACAAACGCAATGATTAACCTCAATGTTATTGGTGCTGCTTCTGGTACAGAAAAGCAGGTAGGCGGTGCTTCTGATGCAATGATTCAGATGCCAAAGATTGTTATTGTTAATAAGGGAACAACAACAGTTGACCTTGTTGACGGAAGCAATCAGACACTTGTAGCAGGTTCAGTTAGAGTAAATGCACTTGGTAATAATGGTGCTATGGGCAAGGCTTACAAGCTTGGTTCAAGTTCAGCTTCTGAAACAGATTTTATACTTACAGGAAATAAGCTTACACTTCCTACAGACTCAACCGCAGATAGATTTGTTGTTAAGTTTGAAAGAAAGGCTCAGAACGCAGTTAAGATAACAAATGCTTCTGATAAGTTTCCTGGTACAGTTAAGCTTACACTTAAAGCTCTTGCTGTAGATCCATGTGAACCTGATACATTAAGATCATGCTATATAATTATACCTTCATTCCAGGTATCTCCTGAACTTTCAATTACTCTTTCTACAGAGGGTACACTTGATTACAAAGGTGATATGCAGATAAGCTACTGCTCTGCTGATAAAGAACTTTACACAATCGTTATGTGTGGTGAAGACGAAGAGTAATTTAAGCTTATAAAAAATCGGGAAGTAAGTAATATTTTGCTTGCTTCCTATTTTTATGGAGGAATATATGGGAGCAAAAAATAATAGGAATTGTATTATTTGTAACAAGTCTTACCATTATTGCCCTACATGTGGAGCAGATTCAAGTAAGCCAACTTGGTATGCAATATTTAATAATGAAAATTGTCATGACATATATGAAACTTGTGTGGCTTATAGAGATAAGGTTATTACACCTGAACAGGCTTATGAAAAAATAATGAAACTTGATATTTCCGATTTAGAATCTTTCGTTGATGCAACAAAGGCGCAGATAAAGGAAATAATTGCTCTTCATAAGGATAATAATAAGGTCGAAAAACCTTCAAATAAAAAGACAGTTGTAAATAATACAGTTGTAAAAAATAAATAATGTCAGTGATTTTTAATAGGGAATATACCTTTACTGGCATATTCCCTATTTTTTACGCTGAATTAGGAACGAAAGGAAAAATATGGAACGTAGTAAAATTAACGGTTTACCATATCATTTAAAAGACGTTGCAAGAGTAATAGACCAGAAACAACAGAAATTATATATAAAACATGATGTATATCCTGTAGATATGTACACAACTACTGATGAAATTACCGGTGAAGATAAACTTGTAATGCTTTTTTCAAGAGAAGATAGTAGACCATTGTATATATTATGGAAAAACCATGAATTAATGTAATGAATAAATATAAAGAAAAAGAAGTTAAAAAATATGTAATAGCAGATTTATCTACACCAACAAACTATGTTATATCTAAAAGGAACGGCAATTATTGTCTTATAGATAATATAGCTGCGTCTACAAAATTTGTTAGTAAAAATACAGCTAACGCAATATGTATCGAATGTGTTAAAAATACAGGATTAAATTTAGTTGTTATACCTATTATGGTAACTTACGAAATTATTGAGGAGGACTGATATATGTATCTTGATCATGCGGCAACCACTCCACTTACACAGGAAGTGAAGGATTATGTTATATCCCTTTTAGATACATATCAGAATCCGTCTTCTATGTATCAGTCAGGAGTAAATGTAAAACAGATTATATCTAATGCAAGAAACAATGTAGCAAAGTTTATTAATGCTAATTCTAAAGATATCATATTCACAAGTGGGGGTTCAGCAAGTAATACTTTAGCAATTAATGGTTATATAGGAAATACAGTAGATTATAGTATTTTGTATTCTCCTATTGCACATAAGTCTATATTGAAATGTGTGGAATCATTTAATCCTTCACGAAGTCAAACATTAAAAGTAAATAACAAAGGTTTCATAGATCTTAGTTATTTATACTCATGCATAAAACAATCAACATTCAATAAATTATTAGTTGTTATTGATTACGCTAATTCTGAAATAGGAACAATTCAAAATGTTAAAGAAATTATAGAGATTGTACATAAATACAATGGGATTATATATCTTGATTGCACTGGTTCAATAAGTCAGATACCTATAGATGTAAAAGCTTTAGATGTTGATATGGCTGGATTTTCAGCACATAAATTAGGAGCTTTAAAGGGCACGGGTATCTTATATAAAAAAATAAATATTCGTCTTAAACCACTTATATATGGTTCACAAGAACAAGGATTATTTGGTGGTACTGAAAATGTAATAGGTATAGCTACACTTGGTAAAGCAATCGAGAATTATGATTACTCTTCTATTACATCTAATAATCGTGATTATATCTATAATTACATTAAAAATAATATTCCAGATTCATATTTGGTTGGAGCTGATTTGAAGCATAGATTACCACATAATCTATACATATGTTTTAAAGGAATACAAGGTGAATCATTGATGACATTACTTGATATGAACGGATATCAGGTGTCAACTGGAAGTGCTTGTACAAGCGGAGATTTAACACCATCTTCCACTCTATTGGCTATTAAAATGAATAATGAAGATATAAATAGTTGTATAAGAATTACATTAAGTGGTAAAGAAGAGATTACTGAACTGAATACGTTTTGTGAAGTATTGAAGAGGTGTGTAGAAACATTAAGACAAATGAATAAATAAAAATAAGGAGGAAATAAATTATGAAGGAAGTTTTTCAGAATATAAATTGGTTAGAACTTTTATCTGCAATATGGACAATTGTATTAGTACCTATCTTGACTAAGTTATACTCTTATCTCAAAGATAAAAAGCTTGATAAATATGCTGATATTCTTTATGCAGAAGTTAAAAAGGCTGTTAAGTCTGTATATGAGACAGAAGTTAAAGATATTAAGGGTACTGCCGATTGGACACCCGAAAAGCAAGCAGAAGTTAAGGCTGTTGCAAAGGAAAAGGCTATTCAGGCTCTTAATACTATTGTGTATAAGTCACTCAAGGAAGCTAATAGTGATTTCGATGATTATTTGGATTCACTCATTGGGACTGCCCTATACGATGTCAAACATGAATAAAGAAGGGATGGTATATATGAGTGGGATCTATAGAAAAACTTGCACATATTGATTATTTATTAGTCATTCTTGGGTTCTTTGCTATCTTATTCGCAGCTAAAGAAATTATCGAAATATTTAGTTATTTTAAGAAGAAACTTAGATTAAAAACAGGTATTGACCAAGATAAAGAGACAATAGAAAATCGTATTAAAACGCTTGAAAAACACGATAATTGGCAGTATCAGGAAATTTTGAAAATATCTAAAGGTATAGATGATATTAAAGATAATCTTGTAAAAAGAGAACAAAAAGATAAAGAAGAAACAGTTGCTACTCTTAGAGGACAATTATATGGACTACATGAAAAATTTGTAACAAAAGGATTTATTGATAAATCTGGGTTAAAAACATTTATTGAACTTGGTAAAATATACGAATCTGCTGGAGGCGATGATATTTATCATGATAAGTTATATCCAGAGATTATGTCATTGCCAATTAAAGAAGATTAATTTTTATAATATCACATATTTGGTAAACTTTGCTTAACATATATTTATGTATAATACACATATAAAATAAATTTATGTAAATACTTTATGTATATGAAGAACAAAGTTGATGAATATCGTTGTAAACAAAATATGACATTACAGCAATTATCAGAAAGAACAGGTATTTCAAGAACCACTCTTTCAAAAATTGTAAATAATCAAACAAATGATATTTTATTAAGTCATGCAATCACCTTATCTCGTGTACTTAAAGTAAATCTATATGAATTATTCTGTATACAGAAATAATGGAGGAATGTTTATGACATATTTTAATTTAATTTGCGAAGAATTATGTATAACGGGAGGAAAGGTTATATATATTGATACAAATGTTAGAACTCTTGAAGAAGTACATAAGATAGTAACTGATAATGCTAAAAAATATCCAAAAGGCAAATGGGAATTATACCCTATGCAAATAATAATTTAATAACAAACAATTAAATAGAAACATTTAATAAGAACGAGCCAAATTTTGACTCGTTCTTTTATTTTGTCTAAAAATAAAGGAGGAACTTATGGCTTATAGAATTATAGATGTGTCAAGTAATAATGGACAGCTTGATTGGGATACAATTAAGTCAAGTATTGATGGTGTAATCATTAGAATTGGCTATGGCTCAGATATAGAAAGTCAAGATGATTCACAGGCTATTAGAAATATGCAGGAATGTGAAAGACTTGGCATCCCTTATGGTGTGTACATATATTCTTATTGTCTTAATATAGAAGAAGTAAGAAGTGAAGCTGCACATATATTAAGAATGATTCAGGGATTTAATCCTGTTCTTGGTGTATGGTTCGACATGGAAGACGCTGATGGATATAAAAGAAATCATGGTCTTGTTCCTGAACAAAATGGTGAACTTCTCACAGATTTTTGCGTAGAATTCATGCAGATTGTTAAGGATGCAGGATATAAAACGGGTGTTTACGCAAATTATAGTTATTTTACTAATGTATTAAACGATGGTAGATTAATGTCTTTTGAAGGATTTAACAGATGGCTTGCACATTGGGGAATAGATGAACCTTCGATGAATTGTCTGTTGTGGCAGTGTACATCAGATGCTGTTATTGATGGATCTTCAGCAAGAACAGATTTTAACTATTATTATGGAGAATTACCTAACGTTGAACCAGTTATTCCATCTGAACCAATTGAAGATAATTCTGAATCAGATGATATTGAAACAAAATATCATGTAGGAGATCATGTGTCATATCATACAATTTATGCGTCTTCTACTTCCGAAAATGGATTAACACCTTCAATTACAGATGGCACAATTACTAATATCATTGCATCTGCAAGAAATCCATATCTTATCAATGGTGGTACAGGTTGGATTAATGATAACTGTATTGAAGATAATGATGAAAATACTTCTGAACCAGAATCGCCTGATGTAGAAGAATCTACAGGTCTTACTCATTCTGTTGGTGAATATGTCACATATTCAGCACTCTTTGCTTCTTCAACTTCCGAAGAACCACTTAACCCACTTTATACAGATGGAACTATTACAGCTATCGCTGAAGGTGCGAGAAATCCATATCTTATTGAAAATGGTAGGGGTTGGGTAAATGACTCTGTTATTAATGGCAGTTCTACGCCAGAAGACAATTATGAAGAACCTTCTTATGATACATATGAAGTTGAAAGCGGAGATTGTCTTTCAGCCATTGGTGATAAACTTGGTGTAGATTGGCATTCTATTGCAGAAGCTAATGGTATTGGAGAACCATATACTATTTATCCAGGTCAGTCTCTTATTATACCTAGATAGTATACTAATAATAAAGAAAGTGTGGTTTCATAGTAATTTAGAAGCCACACTTAATTTTTAAAAAATTATAAATACATGTTCAAAATGTCTTTACTACTATCTAGCCATGTAGTAAGGGCATTTTATTTATATGGAGAGTGTGTGGCTAGACCTCTCTCCTACCCTTAATCAAGAAAGGAAGATTATTATAGAAACCATTGATTTGATTTTAAATCAAGATATATTAGAAAAATATAATAAATATTATTTCAAACAACATCCTAAAGCAAAAAAAGCACCTATTGAAAGACCAATGCACCCCTCGATTAACACATGGATGATATTACCAAGAATACAGATGAATCAGCTTAAACAAAAATGGAAAGACTTTATTATTTTTTGGATAAGAGACTTAGATTTACAAGATAAACACTTAGAGTCTTTTGAAATGATATTTACCACTTATATGCCAACAAAAAGGCGTGTAGATTGTGACAATACAGTTCCTAAATTTATTTTAGATGGATTTAGTGAATCAGGTTTTATTATTGATGATGATGGGAAGCATTTGCATTCTCTTACATTAAAAACAGGATATGATAAGGATAATCCAAGAACAGAAATAAAAATTATAGTGAAATAAAAGGAGAATAACATAATATGAACAAAACATTAAAGGTTTATCAGGTAATTAATATAAATTCAAGAATTAAGAATGTAATCGAAGGTGAATCAGTAATTAATGCTGCATTTAAGTTTAAGTTACTCAGATTATATTCAGAGATTCAGGGAGTTGTAAAGGACTTTGAAATGACAAAGGACTCTCTTGTTAATAAATATGGAAAGGATGTTGTTGACGAAAATGGTGAAGTTGTTCCTAATCAGAAGAGAATTAGTCCCGAAGATGATAATTGGAAAGATTTTATTAAGGAGATTAATGCGGTGAGCGATTCTGATGTAGATGTTAATTTCACGCCTATCAGTGCAGAAGAACTGTTTAGTATGGGGTTAGATACTGATGCTTGTGCTGATTTAATACCGATTGTTGAGGAATAATATATAAAGGAGATAAAAGGATTATGAATAAGATTACTGTCAAAGACTTTGTTAAGGGTTATGAGAATTGTGTAAACGCAGCGAAGAAAAGATATATAGATGAAAAATTAAGAGTTATTGACTACTTGCCTGTAATTAGAAAAGATGCAATTGCTATTACTATTACTAATAGAACTATGTATAAACAGGAGAGCTACATTAAGGATAATGGTGAAGAAAGTACTCATAAGACAGATGAATTTTATATTAATTCATTTAATCAGTATATTCTTTTCTGCAAAATCGTGATTGAAGAATATACAAATCTTGTATTTGAAGATATTAATCCTATGAACGAATATGATCTACTAAAGAAGTCTGGATTGTTAGATATGTTAATAGTTGGAACTGATAAGGAAGCACCTTATATTCCAGTAAGTGAAACATCTGAATTAAGGCAGATTATAGAAATGCATAAGTCAGATGTTATGACTAATTACTATAGTCCACAGGCATATATAAGTCGTCAGGTTGAAAGATTTGGTACACTTGCAAATCTCACTATTGAACCTTTAATTAAAGCGTTTGCGGATAAAATTGATAGTATGGAAGACAATGAATTAAAGGGAAAGGTTCTTGAGTTTGTTAATAAAGCTGATTTTAAGGAAGTATAATAAATTCAAATTTCTTTTGGAGGATTTATATGATAGGTGGAATATTATACGGACTTCTATGCGGATGGATTCTTGCATTATTCAATGTAGATGAAATTTGTATTGAAGTGTTGCAATCAATTATTCCATTTGAATTAACTACTGTACACTATTATTTTGTGTTTGAATTAGTTGGATTGATATATGGAATAATACATAATTAATAAAAGAAAAATAGCACCGTATTTCTACGATGCTATTTCCCTTCCATAAACAAATACCCCTTCTTTAGTAAATAGATAAATTATTTATTTAAGAAGTCACAATTAGCCAGATTGCGATGTTTTTAGATAGGATAAAATGTAATGGATTTTGTTTGCTTGTTCTGAACCCAATTATATACACTATATGTAGTGTTGTCAAGAAAGAAAATACTTTCTCTACTTGTTTTATTATACCTCAAGAACTTATGTAAATATAGGGCTTATAATTATAGTTTTGTGTAGAAGAAGGTGGCTAATCTTCTTCACGTTCTATCAAATTCATAATTCAAGTAGGTACTTGTATTTTTGTAATATATTTAAATCATATTACTTTTTCTTATTGTCTCTGTAGACTGTATATGCAAATCCTAAGACTGCAACACAGGCAGAAACTAATGAACACGCAAACTCCATTTCAGTTTCTCCTTATCTACCTATACTTACCACAGATGTTAGTATGATTATATCATACATACAATAAAATAAAAAGTAATAATTTAATTTTAGGCTCTATGTGTGTCACAGCGTATAGAGTTTTTCTTATGGAGAGTGGTTATACTGCTCTCCTATTTTAGTGTAAAAATAGTGAAATTATAGTGAAATTTTTGGAGGTGATGAAATGGCAAAGATAAGCCCAGAGTTAAAGAAACAACTACATGCTATCGCACAAAAACAGGCTGAAAAGATAGCAAAAGAATTTGAAGATAAAATGACTGAACATTATAAAAGTGTTCTTGATTGGTATTATGGAGAGCCATATCAGACGAATCCTCCACACTATGATAGAACAAATAATTTAAGAAATTCATATAGAACTTTTATGTTTATTTCATCTAAACAAGTGTCTAGTAGTTTTCTTATTTCAGGAGATGATATGAATGACTATGGCAGAAAATCAAAAATCTCTGGTGAAGATTATTTAAGCAAATTCTTTTTTAATCCATTAGGAACTTGGCATGGTGGTGATTGGCATGGTGGATATGGTGTACCAGCTAATTTCAATGCATACAACGAAATGGTCAATTTTTACAAAGATACAGTAAAAGACTTTAGAAAGAAATATGAAATATAGGAAGGAGAAGTTAAATGGTTGAAGAATTAAAACTTGCCATAAAAATTGATGATGCGACTATTGAGCAATCACTATTGAAACAGTTTGCTAATGCACAAAAAATGGCTGACAAGGTTGTTCTCGATTTCAAAAATGTAAACTTCGATGATAAACAGATAGAAGCTAAATTTAAGGAAATGCAGAAGAAGGCAGGTCAGAATCCGATTGATTTTAGCATTAGTGGAAATACACTTGATATGCTTGGTCAGATTGATAAAAAACTTACTGAGATATTCAGTATTGGAAAAGGAAAATCATTTATTGACTCCTCTTCTATTGATGCTGATATTGGAAAAATAGAGAATAAAATAAATGAACTAAACAAGAATTACGAAGAAGCTCAAAAAAAAATATCCTCTATCGGTTCAGGTAATATTTCTGGTAAAGATGTAAATCTTGTCGATAATGAAGAGTTTAAAAAATTATCTCAAGAAGTATCTGAGTTAAAAAATCAATTTGATGATTTAAAGACTCATATGCAGTTACTTGACGATTATACTGTTCCTACTGATAGATTTTTTGAATTGCAGTCTCAGATAGAAACTACAACTGTTAAAGTTTCTGATTTAGTTGAGGAATTTGCAAAGTTATCAAATGCACAGAAAACACTCTCTTCTACTTCACAAGAATCGAATATTTCATCTGGAATGAAAGACGCATTTCCTGACAAAGATGTTTCTGCATCTGTAGAGACTGCTACTAATTCAATCAAAGAAGAGAATAATGTATTAGAGCAGAATACTCAGAAAGCTAAAGAAAACGCTGAAGCTAAAGAGAAAATTGTTAATGCTGATAAAGAAGTATCTAATGTTAATCTTTCGAAGTATAATACTCGTCTTGAATCTTATAATAAGAAAACATCTGGTTATGACGCAACTATTGCTCGATTTGAAAATGGTGGCTGGACAAGTGATGATTATAAACAAAGGGTTAATGCTGTCAAAGAAGCTGTTAAGCAATATGAAGATATTCTTAATAATTTAAAAAAGCATCCCGAATTAGTGAATGATGAAGAACTTGGTAAATTAGACAAACAAGAAAAGCTTATCAAAGAAAATATTACCGCTGTTCAGAATATGTCGGCTGCTGAGAAAGGATATAGTCTTATATCTGCTCAAAAAGAATTAGATAAAATCAATAATATTCTTAAAGAACATTCTGGAATGTCACGAGAAGCTAAGAATCAGATAAAGGCTTACTATGCTGAAATTAAATCTGGTAATCCAAGTGCATCATTAGATGTTATTCATGGAAAAATAATGCAAATAGTCAATGCTGAAATTGAAGCTGGTCGTGGCGGTAAAAGTATGCTTGATACCATCAAGGAAAAAGCTTGGTATGGAGTTGCTAATACATTAGGTACATATTTTGGTGTTAATGATTTTATAAGATATGGTAAAGAAGGTATTAATATTGTTAGGCAATTAGATACTGCGCTTACTAATATGAGAAAAGTATCTAATGAATCTGTTCAAAGTTTGAAGAGATATCAAGATACTACATTTGATACAGCAGACGCAGTTGGAACTACTGCGAAACAGATACAAAATTCCACAGCGGATTGGATGCGACTAGGTGAGAGTATGGATACTGCTGCTAAATCAGCTAAAGACGCAAATATCTTACTTAATGTATCTGAATTTGAAGGAATAGATGAGGCAACCGATTCACTTGTGTCTATGAGTCAGGCTTATAAAGACCTTGATAAAATGGACATAATTGATGTTTTAAATAATATCGGTAATAATTATAGTATATCAACTGATGGATTGGCAACAGCCCTTAAAGATTCAGCTAGTGCATTAGTAACTGCTAATAATGACTTAAATGAAGCTGTATCCCTTACAACGGCTGGCAACGCAATCACTCAAGATCCGTCCAAGGTAGGAGCAGGTCTTCGTACTATTTCACTTAGACTCGTGGGTACTACTCAAGCAAAACAAGAGCTTGAAGATCTTGGTGAAGAAACAGATGGTATGATAACTACAGCGTCAAAATTAAGAGATACTATCCAATCTGCAACTTCCGCTGCAACAAAAGACGGTAAAGGTTTGGATATTTTTGATTCTAACGGAAATTACAAGAGTACGTATGAAATCATGCAAGGATTAGCAGATTTATACGATGAAATAGTCAAGAAAGATAAAGAATTAGGAACAAATAATCTTAATTTATTATTGGAAACTATAGCAGGTAAAAATCGTAGTAATATTGCGGCTTCAATTCTTCAAAATGGAGATATGCTTCGTTCAGTATACGAGGATGCTCAAAATTCCAAAGGCTCGGCAGAAAATGAATTAAATGCTTATTTAGATAGTGTTGATGGAAAATTTCAACAACTTCAAAATAGAGCACAAGAATTTTGGTACAATGTAATTGATACTACAACTGTTAAATCTGTTTTAGATTTCACTACAGATTTAACCGAGGGTGCTTCTAAGTTTTTTAAATTAGTAGAAAAGCATCTTCCAACTATATTAGGAGCAATTGCAACTATTATTGCTTCAAATAAAAGCGGTGGTTTGATAAGGTTAATAAATTTTATTAACAACTCTCCTTTCCTAGCTACCGTAGAGTTTAACCGTGAGGTGTACGAGCTTATTATATAATAAGTAAGGACTCTAATTGTAAAATAACAGACGAATGATTAACGAGTAATGTCGTTAATACCTAAGATTGACAGGGCAATGAGAAAAACTTAGGTCGAGGAAGGCTACCCTGATTTTAACTACCAAGTTATAATACGAAAGGTTATAATGGCAAATGTGAAAGCATAAGGTATGGTAATAATGTTAAAATAATAAGCCAGAAATTCGCAGCCGACAGTCCTAAAATGTAAATTCATTAAGGACTATGTTCATCGAGTATAAGGGTTAGATGGTTTTTATTAATCATTAATGTGTACTCAGGGGAGAATAAGAGATGTACTTAAAATAAAGTGAAAGTTGATACACTTTACATCATAATTAATATATTGTGAGAGGTATATTAAGTATAATCAACATAACAGAGAATAATAAAATAGGACTGTCGTGAGACAGCCCTACCAAAAAAAATTAAAAGGAGAAAAATGAAATGGCATATAAAGAGAAAGATATTATAACATCATATTAGTGATGTCTTTTACTTTACTATCAGAAAGTTCAGTATGTTTACAAATCATGTTTGCGACAATGACTTTTCCTAAAATGGAACGTAAATTATACTTACCACTTCCGATAATACTTGTTAAAAAGTTTAACATGTCTCGCCTCCCTTCTCTATAAAATAGAAATATAAATTAGGGAAATATGCGCCCAGAAAGGGCAGATTCATTTTTCCGACTGCCATAAAAATAGACATTGGGACAACCTTCGGTTATAGAGTGTTATGGCACACATCTATGTTGTTTCTCCAATGTCTATATTTTACCATTTTATATTACGATTTATTTTAAAAATCACTCTCAAAAGAAAGGATTGTCTCATATGAAATCAAAATCAAAACCTCCAATTAAAACGGCTACCAACAACAATAATGACAAAGTTAATATTGATAACCGACCACCGTTACCATACCACAATTTGACAACCTCTGTTCCAGAATTACTTTGTATATTTTGTAGTAAGGATAATAATTAATTATTGCGTTTTTCTGTATTTATCAACTCAAATATTTCACTCACTCTTGAAGTAAGATTAGCTTGAGGTAATGGTGGTTTCTGTTGGTTGTTACTGTTATTATTATTTGTGTTCTTTTGATTTGTGTTGTCTGTATTATTTGTTGGCATAAAATTACACCTCCTTATCACCAGGTATAACCGCAATTACTGCACTTGAATGTCTTATTAATCTTCTTACTAAACAAACCAAATGCAGCTATTGAAGCTCCACGTTCTATTCCACCCATCTTTTTAATGGTTGTAGAACCGCAAGTTGGGCACTTAGGTTTATTAGCATTTTCCTGTTCTTCACGCTTTTGCTTACCAAGATTGAAATAGTAATCCGCTTCTGCCCCACGCATAGATTCCTCAAATTTACGCTTTTCTTCGGCTTCTTCTTCGGGAGTTAGTTTTTGACCAGCTTTTTTACCTGTTAAGCGTGTATATTCATCATAACGGAAACTATAATAAAAATCTGGATCTCCCATACTATATTTTCTATAAAGTTCTTCATTAAAATAAGGGGAATTTTCAACTTCAAGACGAATTTTAACTTCATATTCATCTTTTTCATCTTCAGTCATTTGCTCAAATTGTTCACCTGTTACACCATCTTCTTTAAGCATTTCACCTGTTGCACCACAAGTAGCACAACTTTCTGGATATAATTCATATTCTTCAGATGTGTCCGAACAAATATCACAACATCGTAAACAATACCTCATATACCAATCTCCTCTCACAAGTTTATATGAGTATAATAACACTAATCAACATATCTCACAATATTTAAAGTATTAACGATAGGAAAAATACTAGCTGATAATTGGGGTATTACTGATAAATTAGGTGGAACTAAAAACTTTACTGAAGTTGAAAAACTTGCTACTTTAAGTAGAGATAAAATTTTTGAGTTAAGTAATGCTATTAAAAATGCTAAAGGTGATACTATTCAGCTTCAGAAGGTATTAACAGAAACTTTTGAAGATGGTAAGTACTCAAAAGTAAATGGTCTTGAGGAATACATTAAGAAAAATAAAACACTTGATAAGGATTCTATCAATGAACTTATTACTAAGCAGAATTATGAGAACATAGCAAAACAGTCTTTCGGTTTCCAAGGTGTTAATGCTAATATTAAAGAATATAACAGTCTCTTAAAGAGTTCTGTAAAAGAGAGTAATGCTTTTGCTGAAGTTGTTGCTTCTCATAATATGAAACTTGGTAATTATCTTACAAGTCTTAATGGTGCAAATGCTGGACTTGGTGGATATATTAAGAGTCTTGGTATCGCAAAGTTAAAGACAATTGCATTGTCAATTGCTACTACTTCTTTAAATATGGTCATAGGTGCTATAGCTTCTGCTATTGCTTCATTCGTTATAAAAGGTATTTCCAATATAATAAATAGTGCCGAGAATATGAAAAAAGCTGTAGATGATATGGTTACATCATATGATGATAGTTTGAAGACTCTTGAATCGCATAAAAAGACCATCAATGATATAAAAGATGATTATGCAACTTTATCAAAGGGTGTTGATGAATTAGGTAATAATGTTTCACTTACAACTGATGAGTATAAAAAATATCAAGATATTTGTAACCAGATTGCTGATATTTATCCTTCTTTAATAGCAGGACATACTTCTGAAGGTAATGCAATATTAACTTTAAAGGGTAATGTTGAGGCTTTAACAAAAGCATATAAGGATGAACAGAAAGCAGCCGCTGCTAGTGTTATAAGTGGTAGTGATAAGGAGAATACTAATGTAGTCAAGAATTATAAAAATGAATCAAAGACTGGCATAAAAGATGCCTTTAAATCTGCGTTCACATTTAATTCTGATAAATCTATGGTAAATGGATTATCAACAACTCAAAAGATATCTTATCTCGAAAGAGCTACAACTCTATCTACTAATGACTTAAAAAACAAATCGGGTTCTATAGGCTCAGATAATGTATTTAGAAGTTTATTAAAGACATATGGATTAGATACTGATAGCACTGACCAAGAAGTTACTACTATTATTCAGAATATGAAAGCTGATTTAGCAACCTATCAGGCAGAAGTTGATGAGGCAATGAAAGGAATTAAGACTAAAGCAAATGCTTATTTTGTATATAATTCGGATTATGATAATTTGAATGATGAACAAATAAATCAGATAAGTTCCTTAATTGATAAGGCATTAACTGAAGAAATCGCTGACACTTTTAATAAAGATTCTGATATCAATAGTAAATTTGTACAAAAAATTATTGATGGTATCGAGAATAATAAAGAGGGTATTTCTAATGCATATAAGTCTTTATTGGCAATTGATCCTAATGATATGGGTGATGTATCAAAAGATAAGCAAGCAATTGATGATTACATTAAGAAAATTGCTGATTATATTGGAACAGATGCAGAATCTTTGAAGAAAGGTCTTGGTTATGATGTAGCCGATGATATATCTGAACAATATAACAACATTATAGAAGAAGCAAAAAAGAAAGAATCTGATTTTGATTGGGATTCTTGGTTTAAAGAACATTCAGTTAATACTCAAGAAGAAATTAATAAATGGAAAGAAATTGCATCTTCTGCTAATAGTGCTGCTAAAGCACGAGAGAATTATGCTAAACAGGCAAACACTTTCAAAGAAACTAAATTATTCGATATGGGAAGTGATAATGCTCCGTCAACATTAAGTAAGCTAAATTCTCAATTGGACGAAATTCAATCTGCTTATTCTACACTCTCTTCTGCTGTTTCTGAATATAACAGTAATGGAAATATTTCAATTGATACAATGCAATCCGTTATCGCATTAGGTGATAATTGGCTTGATTACATTGATATGGAGTCTGGTGCATTTACTCTCGACCAAGAAGCTTTAGATAAACTTACTCAAGCTCGTATTGAGGATATGAAACAACAAGCACTTGCTAATTTAGCTTCTACCGTTGAAAGTATCACAACTGAAGCAGATGCAACAAAATATTTAGCTTCGACTAACTATGATGCTGCAAATTCATATCAAGAATTGGCAAAGGCAAAGTTATCAGAAGTACAAAGTAATCTTCAGAAGAAGGTAGAAGAAGGTTCACTCTCACAAGATTCATACGATAAAATAATTTCTAAATTTGAATCTGATGCCAATAAGATATCTCAGATATTTGATAATACAAGTTTTAAACTTACATCAGACGGCTCAATTGGAGATAGTTTATCAGAACTTGAATCACACGCTGATTTACTTAAATCTGTACAGGATGAGTTGCAAAATACAAACAGATTATCATCTTCTACTTTGGATTCAATTGCTAAAGTATTTCCTGAGTTGAATGAGTCGGTTAAACAGTTCAGAAACGGATTATTGAGTTCGGAAGAATTATTCGCATTATTAGAACAAGCCTATAATGATGATGCTGATGCATATATTAGTAATCAAATAAAGAAGTCACAATATGATGGTACATATTATGATAACTTAGTTTCAGCAAACAATGAATTTTTCCAAGGTTTATTTGATGCTTACGGCGAAGATTTTAAAAAGAGTAAAAATTTAGCTCAAGCTAAACAAAAAATAAATGATGAAATTATAAGCCATCTGAGTACTCAATGGGGTAAATTTTATCAAACTGAGATAGATAATGTTACTGGATTAATGAAAATTACCAGTGCTGCTACATCTATGGACGATGATATGGATTTAGGACTTGCTTTGTATCAAACTGGCGAAACTGAAGAAGAATTTTTTTCTCCACTTCTAGCTGAATTACAAAAAGATGTTGATAATTATAATGAATTGCAAAAAATGTCATTTGATACATCTTGGGATAAAATTAACACTTCTTGGCAGTCACTCGGCAAAGACTTATCATCTTCCAACGATTCATCATCTTCACAAACAGCCGAAAAGCTCAATTGGATAGAACGTCTCGTAAACAAAATCTCAACAGCATATTCACGTTTAAAGAATGTTGTATCAGATACAACAACTACATGGCTCAATCGTAATAACGCATTGTCAGATTCTATGAGCACACTTGCAGATAAGATAAATGCACAGTCAGATGCTTATGAGTATTACATGAATGCATTTAATTCTTATGGTCTTGATGACTATTATAAGAATCAGATTGCTAATGGTTCTATAAGTATTGATGTTATTTATGATGACGACTTGAAGAATGCTATATCTGATTGTCAGGATTTTTATGATAAGGCACAGGACGCTAAGACTGCTGTTCAGGAACTTAATATTGAGTTAAAGGGACTTGCTAAGAGTAGGTTTGATAATGTAGCTTCGGAATTTGAAAATGAACTTAAAGAGTTTGAAAACAAATTAACCGAATTACAGAATGAGAACACTCTCCTTGAGACACAAGGATATGTTAATAGTGAAAATTCTTTTAACAGAATGTTAGACAACGAAAAATCTAGGATGAATAAGCTTTCTGATGAATACAATTCATTAATAGCCAAAAGAGATGAAGCTGTTTCTGCTGGTAATATTAAGAAATATTCAGAGGATTGGTATACAATGCAATCCGAGATTGATTCAGTTGCAAATTCAATAGCTGATTGCAAGAAGAATATTGCGGATTTCTCGAAAGAATTAAAACAATTGTCATGGAATAAATTTGACCTTGGACAAGAATATATTTCAGATTTTATTAATGAAACCGAGTTTCTTGAATCTTTAATCGAAAAGAACTATGACGATAGTGGCAATATTACTCCAGAAGGTCAGGCTAATATGGCACTTCATATTCAAGGATATCAGAGCTATAAGAAGCAAGCTGAAGCATATTCTACTGAAATTACCAAAATAAATAAGGATTTAGCAAATGATCCTAACAATACAACACTTATTAACCGAAAACGTGAATTAATAAAATCTCAACAAGAAGCGATAAAGAGCTATAAGGATGAACAGAAATCTATTAAGGATTTAGTTTCTGAAGGTTTTGAATCATATAAGAACTCTCTTGATGAAATAATCCAAAAATACAAGGATATGTTATCTACATCTAAAGATTTATATGATTATCAGAAAAACATCAAAGAACAAACAGATAACATTAATTCACTTAATAAGCGTATTCTTGCTAACAGTGGAGATAATTCAGAAGAGGCTAAGAAAATTAACCAACAGTTAAAGGTTGAACTTAATAAAGCCAATGATGAATTAAACGAAACTGAATATGAAAAATTAATTAGTGACACAGAGAAATTATTAGATGATTTGTCAGATGAAGTAAAAACAATCTTCGATAAGAGAATAGATAATATAGATGCTGATTTTGATAAACTGATTGATTCTGTCGATTCTAATGTTCCTGGAATATATGGAACAATTAAAGAACTGGCTGATTCAGTTGGATATAATATGTCAAACAGTATGAATGATATGATTGATTTTTCTCTAAAAGGTAATGATACTTTATCTTCTATTGCTTTAACATTAAATAATATCTATGCATATGTTGGTGATATATATAAGCAAGCTAATAATCTGACTCAAAAAGGTTGGAATTTAGACGCTAATGGCAACTACACATATACAGATAATAAAGGAAATATTGTTAAAAATGATTGGATAAAAGATTCTGAGAAATGGTATCACATGGGTTCTTCTGGAACTATGGATAAAGATACATGGATTCACAATGATAGTGGAACATGGAGTTATATTGATAGTAAGGGAAAGGCTATTGATACAGGATGGTCACAGATAAATGGTAAATGGTATAATTTCAATGAAAATGGCACTATGCGTTCTATGGACTGGATACATAATAATGATGATACTTGGAGTTATGTTGGTGCTGAGGGTGATGCTCAAGTAGGATGGTCACAAATTGCGGGCAAATGGTATTATTTTGACGAAAACGGAGTTATGGCTTCGAATAAATGGATTGGTGATTATTTTTTCAAGAGCAATGGAGAAATGGCATCTAATACTTGGATTGGTCATAACGGTAAATATTATTGGGTTGATTCTAATGGTCAATGGAAGGATATTACAGGATGGACATTAAATAATAAGCCTGATGATGGTCTTCCTTTATATCAATACAAAAATGGTACAAAATATGCTCATGGTGGTATTTCACTTACTGATGAAGACGGACTTGGTTCAGAAGCAATTGTTACCAAGTATGGCGTACTCCGTCAGCTTGATTCTGGCGACACTGTATTTAATAAGGAACAGGTTCAGCAGTTATGGAATATGTCTAAGGGTATTACTCCTAATATGGGATTAAGTAATATCATAAGCAAACTTCCAGATATTCCTGTTAATTCAAAGAGTATGTCAAATAAGGTTGATATTTCTTATGGTGATGTAACATTGACATTCCCTAATGTTCATAATTATGAGGATATTATGAAACAAATGCAGAAAGATCCTAAAGCAGAAAAAATGATTCAAGAGATGACTCTTGGACAGACTTTAGGTAGGAATTCATTAAACAAGTTAACATTTAGATAAATATTCTCAGGCGCATTGGTTACGGCTGATGCGTCTTATTATGAATATGATGATTAATAGCGTTATTTAAACAAATGTTCTTGTAGATATATGTCAATTATTGGTATATAATAAAAGTATTAAATACTAATGATTGGTGGTATAACATGAAAGAATTGCGAAATGACAAATTATTAGAAAAGAGTAAAAAACTATATCATGATATTCTTGAATTAAAAAAGGTGGACATTGATAACAATTATTGTGCAAATTTGTTTGATTGGTTTGATGAGGTTGTATTAAAAAATATTGCTTTGCATAAAAGCAAAAAAGATAAAAATAAGCAAGATCAGGAATTATATAAAAAACCAAGACAAAATGTATATTGGATAAACTTTGGAAGAAATATAGGAAGCGAATTTCAAGATTATCATTATGCTGTAGTTCTTTATGAAACAAAATACACTGCGATTGTTATCCCTTTAACTTCAAAGAAAGAACATGAACCAAAATGGATTATAGAACATAAAGATGTTATTGTTGAACTTGGAGAAATATATGGATATCCCAATGATAGCAAGGAGTGCTATGCATGTACTTTTATGATACAGACTGTAAGTAAAAAGAGATTAGACAGATGTGGAAATAAAACTAATGGATATTTTAATATTATAATATCAGATGAACAAATGAAAAAAATATGTGATAAAATTTGTGAAATTACATATAATAATGTAAAGGGTGTTGACAAATAACACTTTTTATTATATATTAAACATGTCAATAGACAGTGATGACATAATAGATTTCATTAGATTTACTATTATGTATTAGGCGAAAGCCAGTGATTTAAGAAAAAAGATTATTCTTTTATGAGTAGTAAAGTTTTTATCTGCTCTTTTTTCAAGACAAATAACAAAGAGCAGGATTAACCTCCTGCTCTTTTGTTATATTAACAAATAAATATTAAACAAGATTACAAAGACGCATTCTGTAATGGAGTGCGTCTTATTTTAATGGAAAGGAATAGAAGAATGAATGAGTATATTAAAGAACTTAAAATGAAAATCACTCTTCTTGAAGAAGAAAACAAAAAATTATCTCAAAATAATCAAATGATATTAAATGAATATAATGATTTGAAATCAAATTATATAATTTTGATTCAAAAAGCAAAAAATAATATAGAGGAAAGTGAAAATTTGTTAAAAAATGTTCGAAAATTTAGTAAAAAATATGAAAATAAAATTCAAGCTAAATTAAAAATAAAATAATAAAAAGGATGGTGATACATATATGTTTACTGACTTTCAATTTGGGGATAATTTTGCTAGTGATTTTGGATTAATGGTTGCAACTTTTGATTCGTCAGGTGGTGTTGAGACTGTATCATCTGGTTCTCAATTAAAATTTAACACTGCTAAGCCAGTAGGACGAGATGTATCCAATCTTATAGGCACAAGCTATGAAGAAACAATAAGCACAAATTTTCAATTGTGTAAAATGGTTGATTGTGATGCTGCTATTATAACTCCTGAAGAATTTGGAGCTATTAATCGTTGGCTTAATAGGAAAATTTTTGATGAATTTAAAACTAATGAAAATGGTTATGAGAACATAAGATTTGTCGGAAGTTTCAATGTTCAGGCAATTAAAGTGTATGGAGATATATATGGAGTGGATTTAACTTTTACTTCTAATGCCCCATATGGTTTTAGTGATGGAACAGAAAATTATTTTAATGGTAAATCTTTTTATATATATGACGATTCGGACGAAGTTGGTGAAATTTATCCATTGGTTATTATCACATGTAATGAACCTGGTACTCTCTCGATATCTAATACACTTGATAATGAGACATTACAGATTCAAAACTGTATTAAGGGTGAAATAATAACAATTGATGGTGAAAACAAAATTATTACTTCTACTTCTTCTGAACATAATATTGCTAATGACTTTAATTATAATTTTCTTAAGGTTATTAATACATATAACGATAGAGATAATACATATACATCATCATTGAATATAGATGTTGATATGAAATATTCTCCTATCAGAAAGGTAGGAATATAATGTAGAATGCAAAAAATTAATGTAAAAGAATTATTAAGACTACAGAGAGACGGATTATCTGTTCGCCCTTTACATTTTATTCTTGGAAATAAGAATCTTGAAAAAATAGGTGAAATAGTTAATATTCCCATTGATACAGTTACTTATCACCCTCAATTCAATGGTTCAGATGAACTAGACTTCACTGTATATAAAAAGAAAGATGAAAAAATAGAACGATATTGGGATAAAATCGTTGATTTTAAAAGTTTATATATTAAAGAATATAATGAATGGTTTGAAATAACAGTTACAGTTGACGAAAGCGAAGCGGAAACAAAAAAAATTGTTAAGGGTGTATCCTTATGTGAAGCGGAATTAAGTCAAATTATTCTACATGATATAGAAATTAATACAGAAGACGATATTGCTCGTGAGGAATATACTGAACCAACTATTATCTGGGATGAAAATAGACCAGAAAGGTCGTTATTACATAGAATTTTTGAAAAAACTCCAAATTATACAATCAAGCATGTCGATTCAACACTTAAAGATATCCAGCGTTCCTTTAGTATTGATGGAACTTCTGTATATGACTTTTGTACTTCTACTCTTTCACAAGAAATTGGATGTATTTTTATTTTTGATTCTAATGAACGAGGTGTTTATGTATATGATGCTGAAACATGTTGCTTAGACTGTGATTATAGAAGTGAAGACAGTTTCAATGAATGTCCTATTTGTCATTCGACAAATATTAAAGCATCGTATGGTAAGGATACTTCAATTCTTATAGATAAAAGTAATCTTGGTGTAGGTATTACATTAACATCTAATACAGATTCTGTTAAGAACTGTTTTAGGGTTGTTGGTGGAGACGAACTTATTAATGCAACCATTAAGAATGTGAATCCAAATGGCAGTAATTATTTTTATTATTTTAATGAAGATATGATGAATGATATGCCTCAAGAACTTCAGAATAAGATTACTTCTTATAACGAAATGCTGGCTGAGTACTCTACAAATAAAACATTCTTAATAGAGTCTTCTTTGGTAGAACAGTATAATGAAATTATTTCTTATATTAGAACATATTATGCTGACACTAAGTATAATGAAATACAGTCTTCTTATAAGGGTTGGGATAATATAATTTCTGTTTATTATGATAGCATTGACTTGTATTCATATCTTAACAGTTCAATGATGCCAACTTGGAAACAGCAGGATAAAACAGCAAAAAGTCAATTGGCTCTAATTACTACTGCTAACCTTTCGCCCGTGTCAGTTACAGATGTAAGTAATATTTCTATATTCACTGCCAACAATGCTGTTCTTGCAATGGCAAAAGCATTAGTTGATACTTCTATATATAAAGTTGAAATTGTAGATAAATCCTCTTCTCTCACGTCACAGATATGGAAAGGAAAATTTAAGCTTACAAACTATTCTAATTCTGATGATACAGCAGAAAATGATAATTATATATCAGTTGAAATTAATGATGATTTTATTTCCTATACTAATCAACGTGTCGATAAGATAATGGCTAAAATTAATGATCAAGGACTAATTGATATATATAAAATTGATGATTTGAATAAGTTTAAGACGGAATTACACAAATATTCCGCACAGAGATTAGTTTCTTATGAATCTGCATTCCAATCTGCAATTGATATTCTTATACAACAAGGCATTGCTTCTAATTCTTCTGATTTACACGATTCAGTTTATCTTCCATATTATAATAAATTAACAGCTATTCAGTCAGAACTGTCTTACAGGAATACGCAAATTGATACAATTAATGCTGTTCAAAAATATCTAACTGATATGATTGATAAAGTTCATTCAAATACAGATTTTCAAAATTATATTGGCACAGATGTGTGGAAAGTTTTTGTTTCATATAGACGAGAGGATGATTATAGTAATGATAATTATATTTCTGACGGATTAACAAACAAAGAAATTGTACAAAAGGTCAATGAATTAATAACTGTAGCAAAAAAAGAATTAATTAAATCTGGCGAAAAACAATATACAATTTCAGGAAGTATTCAAAATTTATTACTTATCCTTGATAAAAATGGTAATAGAGTTTTCGAACCAATTTTAAATGATTTTACTCTTGGAAATTTTATCAGAACTAAAATTGATGGGAAGATATATGTAATGAGATTGTCTGATATCACTATTAATTATAGTGATTTAAGTAATTTATCTGTTACATTCTCCGATGTTTATAAAATAGGTTCACCAACTGTCAATAAAGTGTCGGAAATATTGTCTAAGGCACAATCTATGTCTTCTTCTTACTCTACAACAATTAAGCAAGCTGAACAAGGTGAAAAAGCTAATAGCACTTTTTCCAAAATTCAAGAAGAAGGCTTAAATTCAGCATTGTATAACATTCGCAATTCCAATTCCACTGCTGTATTTGACGAACATGGTATATTAATTAGATCCTATGATGATATTCTTGATGATTATACCGATGAACAGTTAAGAGAAACTCATAATGAAATAGTGTTCACAACGGATAAATGGAAAAGTGCAACTACTGCTATCGGTAAACAGAGATATACACTTAATGGTATTACTTATGAAGAATATGGTGTTAATTCTCAATTTGTCATCGCTGGCAAAATTATATCAGGAGACATATATTCTGGCAATTATATAACTGATTCTAATGGAGTCTGTACTTCTGGAACTCATTTCGACTTGAATAATGGAGATTTTGATATAGCATCGGGTAAATTATCATATAGGAATAAAGATAATAAATTAACATTAAAAGGAGTATCTATTGACTGGACTACATCTTCTGCCCCATCAACAAGTGATATAGGTGGAATCGAAAATTATCCAACCAAAGCCGAAATAAGTCTTTCTTATGTAAAGAAGGATGATTCTGGACAGATTATTTCAATGATTAATGCTGCAGCAGACGAGATAAATATAAGTGCTTCTGGTGGTGTTAATATTTCTGGTAATAGATTTTCTTTATCTAGTCAATATACAACGATTACTAAGGATGGAGCAATTACTTGCAATAAATTAACAGCTAATGATGCTATCTTTAATAATGCAACAATAACTGGATTAAATGCCACTAATGTTAGTGCAGAAGGCAGTTTCACTTGTACAGGAAAAGGTATAGATTCGTATGGTACAACTTATACAATGGTCGGCACATTCATTGGTGGAGAATTAAAAATTACCAATAAAACAAATGGTGCTTATTCATTCATGCAAGGTCATATGATTGGATTTCAAGACTTATCTACTACTGCGTGTGTATATATGGGATTAACAACATCCGCAGGGAACAAAGGAGCATATCTTACATTATCTGATCAGGGTGGACGTTCTATTATTAATTTTGACGCAGCGTCATGGAGAGCGAATTTTGGTAATCCTGATGATCCTACTATTGGTTCAGGCAGAAGATATGTAGATACAACTATACATACTAATTTGGATACTGGTTATCAATTCAAGGTTAATAATAAAGAAGAAGTATATTATAGCAATTATGATATCTGTTTATGGGGATCGACCTATATTAGATATTCACTTACTGTTGGTGGAACTATTAACGGTTCATTAGCAACTGATTCAGATAAGAATGTTAAAAAAGACATAAGTAAATTAGATATTGATGAAACCGCTAAATTCGTATACGGTTTAACTCCAAGCGAATTTAGGTATGTAAATGGCAATAGGTTACATCATGGTTTCATTGCGCAAGAAGTCAAACAGAATATGGGTGATAACGACTGGGGACTTTTTATAGATAAGTCAATAAATACTTCTAATTATAACGATCAAATGGTATATAGTGCTACAGGTGAATCCAAAACCGAAAAAACAGCAAAATATTCTCTTAGATATGAAGAATTGATTGCAGACCTTGTTGCAACATGTCAATCATTAAATAAGAGATTAATTGAACTTGAAAATGAAATTAAACGAAAGGAGTAATTATGATAAATAATAAAATCACTCTTGATTTTTCAAACAAAAATATTGTAGCTGTAAATGCAAAACAACATGATAAACAATCACGATATTTGGAAATCAATTGCGTAAATAAAGGTAAGAAATTTGATTTATCGAATTCTTATGCATATATAAGACTTAAAAAACCTGATGGCAATGCAGTATTTAACAAATGTACTATTGACAATGGAAATGTAATTGTAGAATTAACTGAGCAAATGTTAGCAGTAGCAGGTAAAGCTATTGCTGACATTTTAATTTTAGCGGTGGATATTGATAATATATCTGATGTATCTACTGCTAAATCAAGTGTATTATCAACAATGACGTTTACTATTAATGTTATTGCTTCTGCTATTAATAATAGCGAAATTGAATCTTCTTACGAATTCAACGCTTTAAATGAAGCATTAGAAAAAATAGAAGTCGATGTTGACAAGCTTGACAAAATATATTCTGAAATTGAATCATTCCAAAATGAAGCATCTATTTCTGAACAAAACCGTGTAAAATCAGAGAATGAACGAATTAATGCCGAAGAAACACGTCAGACAAATGAAAACCAACGTAGGGACGCTGAAGAAAGAAGGGTTTCATCAGAAGTACTTCGTGCTAGTGCTGAAGAAAATAGAGTTAAAGAGCATACTTCCATGATCAGCAATGCTGAAAAAATATTATCTGAAGCATCAAATATAAATATATCTACTTCATCTAACACAAATTCCTATACTGTAACAGTTACGGACAGAACAGGCAATGTGAATACTTCTCCGAATCTTATTAATCTTATAAAGATGGGAACTATTACAACTATTTCTTCTGAAAAAGATGCCACAGCTTCAATAACAGGCGATTTCGGAAATCAGAAATTAAATTTATCAATTCCTAGAGGTAAGACACCTAGTTTTTCGATTGGAACAGTTACTACATCTGAACCTGGAACATCTGCTTCTGCTACTATTACAGGTTCAGATGATAATCCTCTTCTTAATCTTATAATTCCTAAAGGAGATACTGGTACTGTTGAGAATATTAGTGCGGATAAAATCCCATATGGTTCAGAAGAAGATACTCATACAATTAAAGATGTTGTTGATAATATTTCACCGTATATTGAATGTACCACTGATAGGAATGATGTAAATAAAAAAGTTGATTTATCAGGATTTGAACTCAAAACAGGTGCAAAGATAATTATTAGATTTACATCCACATCAACTACTACTCCAACATCAGGAAATATGACATTAAATGTTAATAATACGGGTGCTAAACCAATTGTTGATGGTCATGCAAATAAAAGTATATTTACATATACTGCTCATAGTATATTCTATAATAATTATGTGTGTGAGTTTGTGTATGACGGAACGTATTGGGTGTTACTTAATCGAGATTATAATAGTACATATACTAATATGAAGCTTGGTAATGGTTATGGTACATGCTCAACTGCTGCTACAACCACTGCTAAAGTCGCAACTTTATTCGAGTATAATCTTTTAGTCGGTGGATACGTGTCAATTAAATTCACTTATGCCGTACCAGCAAATGCAACACTCAACATTAATGAAAAAGGTGCGAAAAATATCTTTTACAAAGGTTCTAAAATTGTAGGAAATATAATAAAAGCAGGAGATTTAGTCACATTTATATATGATGGTATACAATATGTAATTACATCTATTGATAGATGGCAAGATGAAATAGATTCAAAAGCTCCTATATCTCACGCTATCACAACAACTACATATGGTAAAGGTACAGATAATGTATATGGACATGTTAAGTTATCTGATGTTTATTCCACTTCTGTTGGTGATGCATCAAGTGGTGTTGTAGCTTCTCAGAAGGCTCTTTTTGATGTTTATAGTACACTAAACAGCAATTTAGATAACATATCTAAATATGGATATTCTACTACAGGTTGGACAGATGTTTTTAAACAAATAGGGGCTATGAACGATATCGGTGTAGGAATGACTAACCTACATAACGCAATAAATACAACATATTCGTCTAGTGGTGTATATGATGTCTATGCAAATGGTCCTGTGGTGGGAGTTGTATTAATGCGTACATCAGCGGAATTCTACAGCGGACTTATTGTGTTTTATCGAGAGAAAGCAATTGCTTACAGCTTTGCACGAGCGGACGGATATTTTTACGCAAGAAGAATTTAGTTATGCAACAAAATAATACATAATAAGATATTCACTATAATTAGAAAATTGTGAAGTAGATATAATCAATTTTCCTTCATTTTTGGAAAATGAAAGCCTAGCATCTGTCCAAGGTGCGCCACCATCCAGATTAGATATCCAAACACCTGTGTCTGATGTTCTAACAAGTACAGCCGTCCCACCGTAACCCTGTGTTAATCCCAATATAAATAGTTAAGTTTGTTAAATTACTGTTTAGATAACTTATAATACTTTTCTACAATTCTTAAGTATAAAAAGAATTGTAATTATTATATTTAAATAAGGAGGCTAATTAAATTGTATATAAAGGTAAAAATAATTGATAATTCAATGGCTACTCTTATAACAAAAATAGATTCCTTTGAGTTTTCTTCATATCCAAATATATGTAAAATATCTTTTTCTGATGAAACTGACAAAACTATATTAAATGATATGCATAATGGATTCGAAATATATATAGATGATGATACACGTATATATGATTGTTCAGAATATAAATATATATATGATATTCAAGACAATTATATAGAATATAGTAATGATAATACTATGTATTATACATATTATAATGTTAATGATGACGGTTATGTAACTGGTATATACACTACTAACACTGAACAGCCAGATGCCGTGCTTGTTATATCTGGAACAGACAAAAAGGCAAGATATCCTGAATTAGCATTGGAAATTAAAGATAAAAATAATTGTTATAATTATAAAATTGCTAATAATGATTTTACAGAAGTCTCTAATGAAGAAAAGAAAATATTATTAAAAAATTCGAAAAAAGAAACACTTAAAATTGCTAAAGCTGCCAAGATTGCTGAATTAACTACAGTTTGTCAGAATATAATTCTTAACGGAATTGATTATAATGGAAAACATTATACATACAATTATTCAGATCAGAATAACATTTCAAATCTTGTTCAGATGGCTAAGACGACAGGTATGGATGTACCTTATCATGCAGATGGTGATCTATGTGAACTTTATTCTCCATCTGAAATATATGCTATTTATATTGCAGAAGAAATGAATGTTACAAAAAATACAACATATCTTAACCAGCTTAAAGCTTATGTTGATACACTTGAAGATGCTGACAATGTTAATAATATTGTGTACGGACAAGAACTTACAGGTGAATATCTTAAGAATCTTAACGATATTATGGATCATTCACAGAAAATAATTGAGGTATTAAATGCAGAAACAGCTAAAATTACTCAGTAAATATTTATTTCTATTTTGTGTCGGTGCAGGATTATATATTTCTATTGAATTGATATACAGAGGGTATTCACATTGGACTATGGGTATTTTAGGAGGTATATCTTTTGTATCAATTGGACTTATTAATGAAATATTGAGTTGGGACACACCAATATGGATTCAATGTCTAATTGGAGGTTGTTTAATAACTTTTTATGAATTTGTCACGGGTGTAATATTGAATATTTGGTTACATTTAGGCATATGGGATTATTCTCATATGCCTTTAAATGTATTAGGTCAAATATGTTTACCATTTACATTAATCTGGTGCGTACTATCTTTAGTGGGAATTGTATTAGATGATTATTTAAGATATTGGTTTTTTGACGAAGAAAAACCAAAATATAAAATTATCTAAACAGTAATTTAATTTAGTGAATATGAACGCAAATGATGTGACTTTAATTCTTAACATTAATTCACAGACTGTATCAGGTGAATACCATTTTACCGAGCCCCTAACCAATTTCAGATATGTGGCATTCTCTTGGTTTAGAGTTTATGGAATCGGACGGATATTATAAAACTCTATGATTAACTAACTCTCCGCCTGACCAAACTAATTGATGTATTTCACCGGAATAACCATGAATGAGTACTGATATATAGTTAGCGTTATTGACAGATATGGCTGTATAAAATTCCCACGAGCCATGTATAATTAAACCTACATACGCACCATTTGTGTTAAAAAAGCCATTTGTAACAGCATCTTTAACAGCTTGTTCTATCGTAACCTGACCAGCTTGTATATCCTTACATATTAAAGGATATGCATGAGAAGAGTCAGCGTAGATATTGTTAAGCCTATCATTGCAAATATTGTTTAAATTGCTGTTTAGGTTATTTAAATCTTTTACATATATTTCCAAAAAAGAGAATTATAAATCGAACATCAGTTCTTATTTATTATCTTTGGAGGTATATGAAAAATGAATGCAAAAGAAATTTTGGAATTAAAAATTAATCAGTTAATAAGTCAAACAACATTATCTGAAACTGAATCTAATCAGCTTATTAAAGATGTTACTTTTTTGTTGTATAATTTTTCAATCAATGAAATTAAAAACACAGAATTGGCAAAATACGAAGGTAGCAAAACAGACAAATTGTTAAAATATTTTACTTTAACTAAACTAAGTGAAAAACTGTCTATTAATTCTATTGATCAATATATTCGTGTCGGACATCAATTATGTGACTTGCTTAATAAGGAATTAGACGAAATAGATAAAGAAGACATTAAAATATTCTTCATTCGCTATCAGCAAATATATCAAATAAGCAATTCAACATTGGATAACAAGAGAAGACTTTTATCCTCTATTTTTTCTTTATTATATAATAGTGGATTAGTATCTTCAAATCCAATGACTACTATTGGTTCAATTAAATACAAAAAAGTTATAAAACAGCCTTTGAAAGACGAGGAAATTGAAAGAATTAAATTAGCTTGTAATGGTAATAAGCGTAACTTAGCAATTGTTACATTCTTCCTTGAAACAGGTATCCGAGTAAGTGAATTATGTAATATTAATCTTGCTGATGTGGATTTTATTAATCATAGATGTAAAGTTACGGGCAAAGGTAATAAAGAAAGAATCGTGTATTTTACAGGTAAGAGCTATGTAATGCTATATGAATATCTTAAGACGAGATCCGATATTAATATGGAAGGATTAATATATTCAAATTCTCAAAATATACCTCTATTTGTTTGTAATAGACATGGAATCAAACGAATGACAAAAGAGGGAGTCGAAGCAATGGTAAGAAAATTACGAGAACCTAGTGGAGTTAGCAGATTACATTGTCATTTATTTAGGGCGACATATGCGACCAATCTTGCTAAGAAAGGTGTAAATATCGAATTGATTGCAAAGGCTCTTGGTCATGCAAATTTGAATTGTATTGACAGATATGTTTTAACTGGTAATGATGAATTAGAAATAGCGTTAAAGAGAATTGGAAGTGCAGCATAATCCACATGAAATACCGATTTCTTAACACAGCTATATACAAGGGTAAATCGCTTGTATTTGACCAAATTAAGACTTTTATATAATTATATGATAAATTGACGGTGTATTTTATATTTACGTCAATTTGAGCCATATATAAGCGATTTTATATAGGTGTAAAGATATAAACAAAAAATTTTTAGGGAACATTCCTGGTTATATTGATCAGAAGTGTTCCCTATTTTTTACGATTTTAATATGGTATAATTATTTCAGTTGATATTTGTGGAGGTATATTATGAAAGAGGGAATTGAAGCTTATATTATTGAGAGTAATTTGAAGGTTAGAAAGGTAACTGTCGCTCATGTTACTGGTAATCTTGCTACTGTACGATTTGAAGAAGGTGGTGGAATCAGAGTGCCTATTAATAGATTATATGGATCTGAAGAGGAAGCCACAAAGGAATTAAGATATAAAACCGAAATGAAAAAACCGCCTCATAATTATTTGAATGGACAATTGTTATAAAATACTAAAAAAGGAGCTATCAAATCAATGATAACTCCTCACATATTAAGGCTTTATAAAAAGGTGGGATTTGGGTGGGATTTTAATTATTGCTTTTATGAAAATCCAGTATTTATGCGGTTTTCATAATGTAGACCATCACCCTGCCCTGAAGTTCCATATGTATTAAATTATTTATAGTATACACCTGATTTTTAAAAAATCAAGTACTTGACACATTTATTAATATTATGATACTATACTTCGGCACAATTAAATATGGTTATATTGGAAACGACACATCCTCCGGATGATAACGAACAACACATGTTTTGCTTAAGTTATTATTAAGGAGGATTTTTTTATGCCAAAAAACAAGTTTCAGGATGTTATTTTCACAATTATTATGGCAACAATTATGGTCTATGGCATGGTCGTATACAATGTTGCCCTTAACACAGGTACTGTGAATGGTACTACTTTCTTAACTGCAACACACGAGCTCCCAATCATGGTTCCAATTGCATTCGTGCTCGAGTTCTTCATTGTAGGAAAGATAGCTAAAATGCTTGCTTTCACTGTTATGCGTCCAACTGACAGACCACAGTTCATCACATATGCAATATCAATATGTATCTGCTGCATTATGTGTCCGATTATGAGTCTTGTAGCTACATTCCTTTTCAAAGAGCCATCCTTTGGCATGTGGGTTAAAACATGGGCAATGAACTTCCCTATGGCAATCTGCTATCAGATGTTCTATTGCGGACCACTTGTAAGACTTATATTCAGGGCAATATTTGTTAGAAAAAATGCTGATGCAACAGAAGCTGTAACGGCTGCAGAGGCAGAATAATATTAATCACTAAGGGGCTGTCACTTGACAGCCCCTTAAAAAAATCAATTATTTATAATATTACATTTTCAAACAAAAATACCATTACCGGCATGGTTACTATAGCACTAAGTGTTGTAATCACATTTATGGCACTGGCATATTTTGAATCATTGCCATATACCTGACACATCTGCGTAACTGTTGATGCTGAAGGTGTAATAACTGCCAAGAAAACAATAAGCATAATTTTAGGTGCATCCTGAGAAATACCAGCAAGATGGCTTAATTTTATCAAAAGAAGTGCTATAAGCGGTACAACAACCATTCTCAACAAAGAAACAAAATACAGCCTTCTGTTAGCAAAAATTTTCTTTAAATCCATCCCTGCAAAAAGCATTCCTGTAACTATCATGCTGGCAGGTCCTATCATATTGCCAACAGAGCCTATCGTATCATTAATTATTAAAGGCAGTCTAATTCTTGTAAAGAAAAGTATTACACCAACCACAATCGAGATCATATTTATATTTAACACAATCTTCTTCCAGTCATATGAACTTTCACGGCTGATTATTTTTTTACAGTGAGTCCACAAAAAGATAAGCTGCACACTCATGAAAACGCATCCGTAAAGCACCCACTCCTGACCTAGAATAAATGTCACAATTGGAACAATAAGATTACCTGAATTTGAATAATAAACAGATGCTATCTCCACCTCATTCAGGTGAAACAATCTCCCCATAACTGATATAACTCCAAGCAATACAATCTGTAATGTCACTGATGCCGCCAAAGCAAGCAACAACCCATTTACTGTCTTTGATGTATAATCCACCTGAAAAGCCTTTATAATGACACATGGTATAATCAGGTATAAAACAATTTTGGATAAAACTTTACTGTCCTCATCTTTTACGATACCTGCTTTTACAATAATAAAGCCCATAAGAATCATAATGAATAGCTCTACTATCTGTTCCATAAGAAGTATGCTAATATGCATAAAAATCATCTCCTATTGTTATGATACACCCAACGCATTATAAACATCTTTTGCAATTATCATTCCCCCACCTATATTACATATGTTCTTTGTAAATATCAAGATGCATGACTAATGCCATAGGTCGTATGTCTGATTGAATAATAGCTCCTGTCCCATACGCCGCAAATTCATATGGGAAAACCTATTCTCCACAAGAGAACATAAAAATAAATATTATTACTGAAAAATCGTATCATGCATATATGTTAAACGCAATATTCATCAACCTTTTTAAAATAAATTGGTTATATGTTGTCTTTTTATGGTTATTCACTGTATAAAAAACGTGCGAATACACATAAAATAGTAATAGATATTGAATTGATAAATTCTGGATGGTATAATCTTATTACCAAAAAGCGTGCCAATACACAAAAATAAGGAGTAGAGTTCATGGAAATTAAAAGAGATGCATACCTTGAACAGTTAAAGATAAGAAAAGACAATGGAATGGTAAAAATTATTACAGGAGTCAGGAGATGTGGAAAATCCTTCTTGCTATTTGTATTGTTTAAGAAATATTTATCGGAAAGTGGCATAGATAATGACCATATCATTGAGATTGCTTTAGATGGCATTGAAAATGATGAGTTGAGAGATCCAAAGAAGTGTTACCAGTATATTAAAGATGCAATGAAAGATGACCAGAAGTATTATCTACTTTTAGACGAAGTACAGTTTATGCCACGATTTGAGGAA